>Ga0065721_10004638_pt1 | contig 45722 bp, 40 predicted proteins | sample Mesricmetagenome_FD_59108 | JGI IMG/M metagenome (GOLD analysis project Ga0065721, IMG submission 59108) | Mesophilic microbial community from rice straw/compost enrichment Sample: eDNA_1 v2 (version 2) | ecosystem: Engineered > Solid waste > Grass > Composting > Bioreactor | place: USA: Davis...
GCTTCCGTCGCCTGCTGCCATCATTGCGGCTCATGTTTCTATGGAAGGCGTGACTGCCGATACGATAGCGGATCGGCTGGGGGACAGTTATAAGAATCGGCTTTATTGAGAACAAGAGGAGCGGGGATCAAGGGATGGAGATATTTGAATCGGCTTGAAACGACTGCAGCCTCATAGCTTGCGTGATTAATGAACATCGATTCAAAATTGTTTGCTAGAGCAGCTTGTGGGTCAGGAAGGCCCATGATGCATTCGTACATATCCTGCTTACTGGATGAAAGTCGCCGTCCACTATGATTTTGGTTCCCTCGTATTGCCCGGACATCTTTATAAGCTGTGCAATGACCATGCCAAGCTGCTCCTGGACCCTCTGTTCAATCCAGTTGGAGAACGCTGCTGGTGGCTGCATGAAGTATTCTTCCCACGAATCGAATTGTGGCCGCTTGCTCATGGCCGGCTGATACTTCGGATCAGCCAGCGCTTGATAGGCGGGGAAGGTATCGTCCCAATTCAAGAGCGGCAGATTGTATTTGTTCGCCAAGTATTCACTTGTAGTCGTTTTGCCTCCGCACGCCGTACCGGAAACGAAGAGGACATTGCTCAGATCATGTTCCTGTAAGGAGTCACTGTAACTGGAACAAATTTATGTTCAAGTGTAAGTAATGTGACGGTACTGTCGCATTCTACACGATTAAGGTTGCCATGAAGCAGACCATTCTTCGATTACAATGCCCCAGAATGTGTAAATGATTGGGTGTCTTAGAATGTGCTCTTCATTCGGTATCAACAGAGGGGGAGTAGTTTTAGACTTCCTCCGTTTTTTGTTCTGCCGACTGGTATTTGTTCTTCTGGTTACCGCATAGGTTCAAGAAGAAACGAGAGGCTTCACATATTGTTCATAATTAATCAAATATACGAGCGAACAGCAAATTTATGGCTTTTGGCGGGGAAATGGCGAGTGATTTACATATTTTTGCATTGACAATCGTTCTCATACCCTTTATAGTGACGTTGATAATCATTATCATCAATACTAAACTTTAAATAAAGGAAGGGTATGCCCACAATGAAAGCCAAACGTTTTCTCTCATTCAAATCTGTTATGATCATGTCGATCGCTCTGATGATCGCACTCGCTGGCTGCTCGAGCAGCAGCAAATCGGAATCGACGGAGCCAGCTGCGACAACTGACACGTCGGCAAGCAATGCTGCGACGACAACAGAAGCATCCACAGATGCGCAAGTACAATATCCGATCACGATTAAGCATGCATTCGGCGAGACGGTTATTGAGAAGAAGCCAGAACGTGTCGCTTCGATCTCGTGGGCAAACCATGATGTTGCGCTTGCACTTGGTGTTGTGCCAGTAGGCTTCTCGGCTGCGAACTATGGTGTTGAAGACGGCAGTGGAATGCTGCCTTGGACGGCCGCTAAGCTGAAAGAGCTCGGCACGGATAAGCCTAACATTTTCCAAGATACGGACGGTCTTGATTTCGAAGCAATCTCGAATGCAGAGCCAGATGTTATTCTTGCGGCATACTCCGGCATTACGAAGGAAGATTATGAGACGCTGAGCGAGATCGCTCCAGTTGTTGCATACCAAACACAGCCTTGGGTAACGTCCTGGCGTGAGCAGGTTGAATTCAACTCCAAAGGCATGGGCATGGAGGAAGAAGGCAAGCAGCTCATCGCAGATACAGAGAAGCTGATTGCTGATAAAGCAGCTGAGCATCCAAGCATTAAAGGCAAGAAAGCGGTATTTGCTTACATCTCGCCGCAAGACCTGTCTTCCATCTCGATCTATACACCTGGTGACCCACGTGGTGCATTCCTTGAAGAGCTCGGCATGGTGTTCCCAGAGAGCGTTAAGAATCTCGTGACGGCTGATTCCGGCTTCTATCTCCAATTGAGCGCTGAGAATGCAGACGTTCTGAACGATGCAGATATTATTGTAAGCTATGCGGATGATGCTGTACTGAAGACGCTCCAAGCGGACCCAGTATTCGGCAAAATCCCAGCGATCCAAAGAGGATCTGTTGTATTCATTAAAGACGGTACGCCGCTCGCAGCAGCAGGTAACCCGAACCCGCTCTCGATCGCTTACACGATTGATGAGTATGTAGGCCTGCTCGACGCAGCTGCAGCTAAGATCAATGGCTAGTACAACGACTTCAATCAACAAACAGGTAAGCCTGCATGTTCCGAAGCATTTTACGAAAGTGCTCGTGATCGGCGTCATCCTGCTTGCGCTATGTGTGCTTGCTTCACTCGTGTTCGGATCTCGCGTCGTACGGTGGAATGATATCATTGACGGGTTGTTCCACCCGAATGCCGAGTCCTTCGAGGCAAGTATCGTACACAAACGAATCTCGCGGACGGTCTTCGGACTGTTCTGCGGGGCAGCGTTAGGCGTATCCGGATCGCTTATGCAGGCGGTTACTCGAAACCCGATCGCAGACCCAAGCATATTGGGTGTTAACACAGGGGCATCGCTGTTTGTTGTTTGTGGGATTGCGTTCTTGCAGATTAGCACCGCGAGTCAATATATTTGGCTGGCATTGGTCGGTGCGATGCTCACCGCAATATTCGTATATGGAATCGGCTCTATGGGACGTGGCGGCGCCACGCCCCTTAAGCTTGTATTAGCAGGAGCCGCCACAAGCGCTGCCCTTTCTTCACTCGTTAGTGCGATCATGATTCCGCGTTCCTATGTCATGGATCAATTCCGATTCTGGCAAGTAGGCAGCGTTGGAGCAGGGAATTGGGATGTCGTTGGGACGTTTGCTCCGTTTCTGATCGTTGGCATTGTACTTGCGTTTGTTACTGCTCCGGCATTGAATGCGCTGGCGCTCGGCGATGAGGTTGCGACCGGACTTGGTGTTCGTACGGGAACGCTTCGATTGCTTGCCGCTGTTGCTGGTGTGTTATTGTGCGGCGCGACAACGGCATTGGCTGGGCCGATCGGCTTTATCGGACTGCTCGCCACGCACGTTATGCGTTTAGTGCTTGGGCCTGATCTGCGGTTTGTCATCCCGATGTCAGCTCTCTCTGGAGCGATTGTACTGACGCTATCGGACGTAATCGGCAGAGTCGTCGGAAGCCCAGGCGAGCTTGAAGTTGGAGTTGTTACCGCATTCGTCGGTGCTCCGATTCTGATTCTAATAGCGATGAAAGCGAAAGTGCGTTCATTATGACAACAAATACGATTGCTTACATTATCGAAGGTAGACGTGTGCGCCAACGTCGATGGATTGTAGTAACGAGCATACTGGCCGTTCTATCCGTCGTGCTGTGCTGCGCCATGCTGATGCTGGGGAATAAAATCTATCCTGTCCAAGACGTTCTTCGTGCGCTCACGGGCGAGAAAATTAAAGGCGTCTCCTTCGCCGTGAATACGATACGTTTGCCGAGAATGCTGGCAGGCTTGATGGCCGGATTTGCGTTCGGCATCGCTGGCCATACGTTTCAGACGATGCTTCGCAACCCGCTGGCGAACCCGAACGTAATCGGCATTACTTCCGGCTCAGGTGCGGCAGCTGTGTTCTGCATTACAATGCTCCATGCCAGCGATACGGTGATCTCGATTGCTTCGGTTATTGCCGGCCTTGTGACTACCATCATTATTTATCTGCTATCCAATAACGGAAGATCGTTCTCGATCGGTCGGTTAATTCTGATTGGTATCGGCATACAGGCAATGCTGGATGCGGTCATATCGTATCTGATGTTGAAAAGCGCGCAATATGATCTTCCGGTTGTGATGAGGTGGCTCAGCGGCAGCCTCAACGGCTCGAAGATGAATGAGCTTCCGCCGCTTGTTATTACGATCGTTATTTTTGCACCGATCATTATTATGCTGGGCAAACATTTGAGCATATTAGAGCTTGGCGAGCAGTCCGCAACCTCGCTTGGCGTGAATACGAATAAGACGCGAATTGCACTTATTGTGAGCGCGGTCATTATGATATCGATTGCTACTTCAATTACGGGTCCAATTGCTTTTGTCGCATTCCTCTCGGGTCCGATCGCCAAACGATTAGTAGGAGCAGGCTTCTCAGGCGCCATTCCTGCCGGTCTTGTCGGCGTTATTCTGGTATTGGCATCCGATCTAATCGGACAATTCGCATTTGAGACTAGATTCCCTGTCGGCATTATAACGGGCATACTCGGAGCACCATACTTGATCTACTTGCTAATCCGAATGAATCGGAAGGGAGACTTATAATGAAGGCGACTCATACGTTTCAAGCGGAACAGACGGTTTCCGGCTATGAGAACAAGACGATTGTTCAAGGTATTAGCTTGTCGATACCAAGCAACAAAATAAGCGTCATTATAGGGGCGAATGCCTGCGGCAAGTCGACGCTGCTGAAGACGCTGGCAAGGCTTATTAAGCCGACCTCGGGCAGCATTACGCTCGACGGCAAGCAGATCGACAAAATCCCGCCGAAGCAGCTGGCTCGCGTACTGGGACTGCTGCCGCAATCGCCGATCGTTCCGGAGGGCATCTCGGTCGCGGACTTGGTTGGCCGCGGACGATTCCCGCACCAAACGCTGTTCAGCGGCTGGTCGAAGAAGGATTATGAGGCTGTCGCAGAAGCGATGGAGATCATGAAGATTACCGAACTGGCGAATCAGAATATCGACGAATTGTCGGGCGGTCAGCGGCAGCGGGTATGGATTGCGATGGCGCTTGCGCAGCAGACGGACATTTTGTTCCTGGATGAGCCGACGACTTTCCTCGATATTACGTATCAGGTCGAAATTCTCGATCTGCTCACGGACCTTAACCGCAAACATGGAACGACGATCGTCATGGTACTCCATGATATCAACCTGTCCTCGCGTTATGCGGACCATATCTTTGCGTTGCGCAAGGGTCTGCTGGTTGCAGAGGGCGAACCATCCAAGGTCATTACGAGCGAGCTTGTGAAGGATATTTTCGGCATGGACAGCACCGTTATTCAAGATCCGGTATCGGGTACACCGCTCATCGTGCCGATCGGGCGGCATCATGCGAAGCCTGTAACGCCGGCAGCTCCGGCATCGCCGGTTAGCCCAGTAACATCGGTTAACTCGGAGGCTCCTGCTCCTGCGAGTTCAACACCTTCAAAGGATCCTGTGCTTACTTATTAATAGATCGCTTTATACTTACTTCTACTCCTCATGTTACTGCGTGTGCGATTCGCATGCGGCAGTCGCTTGGGGAGTTTTTATTATTTTGGACCAATTGATCGGCTTTCGAAGGGGAGGACCAGGGGGAGACGTTGCATTTTGTACAACAGAATATAGGAGTAGCTGTGGGGGTTAGACCTCCCGTTGTAATCTGTGCAGCAGAAAAAGAGGGATATGGCTGAAAAAGATCGGTTGGCGTCTTAATGAGGCGTTTCTGCTGTATGAACTGCAATGGGAAACCGAAGAGCAGCAGCATGACGCTAGTTCTATTGCACGAAGTGCAACGGGGGGAAGATTGCTGGGCTTGCCGTACGTTAGCCTACTACACCTGTGATGAGTCTCGTTAAGTACGAATGATAGGCTAACGATGCTGGCGGTCTCTGCTGCCTTTCTATTTACTCTATTAACCTCTATAATATTTTTTGGAAAAATAGGGAACTATCCTCCTTCTGAATCGTCTACTTGTCGAGGTGAATGTGTTGTCTTTCGAATATTTGGAGCATGTGCAGGGCGGGCTCGATCGATCCGCAGTGCTGGACGAGCTGATGAGAACCTATGGCCGCGACGTCTGGAACTATGCCTTATTCCTGACGCGCAGCCGTGAACTGGCAGACGATATTGCGCAGGATGTATTCGTCAAAGTATATGAGAAGCTGTATTCCTACCGAGGCGAGTCGTCTGTCCGGACATGGCTGCTCGCAGTGACGCGGAATACAGCGCTCGACGCTATGCGATCGTCTTGGTTGAAGCGGGTCATGCTGCTCCCGCAGCGTCTGCTGACATCGGATTCGGTGCCATCGGCTGAGAGAGAGGCGCTCAATCGCGAATTGGTCCATGAAACGTGGTCGGTCGTGCTCGACCTGCCGGCAAAGCTGCGCGAGGTGCTGCTGTTGTCAGCCCATCATGGTCTGCAGATGAAGGAAATTGCGCAGCTGCTCGGTGTATCCGAAGGCACAGTCAAGTCGAGACTGTTCCGTGCGCGGGAGCAGGCAAGCCGCCGATTCAAGCAGCTTGATGAGTCAACTGCCGCCGCGTATGGTGAGGAGGAGTGGACATGAGCGGGCAATATCAGGAGCAGTGGGAGAAGCAGCTGTCAGGACAGCCGATGCGCAATCACGGATTCACCTCAGACATTCAGAGTAAAGTGAGGGAACGAATCCGTATGGAACAGCAAAATAATAAACGGCACAACTGGTTTCGAACAGCAGCAGCGCTTACGTCCGTAATCATTATGCTTGGCGGCGGCTGGCTGTTAAGAGACGATATCAGCTCCATGCTGAAGCAGAAGCCTAGCGGAATGGAGGGCGTTCCAGCCGCGCTTCAGAATGATGTGCTGGCTGATCAGAACGTGACGCTTAAGGTGATGGTGGGTCAGTATGATAGCTTCACCAATATGCAATATGCACGGCCGTTCTTACTGCATCATCCGACGGTAACCGTGGAGACGGTGGAGATGCCGGAGGGCAAAGATGTGATGAAATGGGTGGATGAAGCGCAGCCGGACGTGCTTCGGCTTAGTCTGCAGCAGTATTATGAGCTGGCGAAGGCGGGGAAGCTCAAGCCGCTGGAAACGCTTATCAAGCGTGATGCTGTAGATGTCGACGCCATGTATGAGCCGGTCATCGATATTTTGCGCCAATATGGGGGGGGGCAGCTGTACGGCTTGGCGCCAGCTTTTCAGACGGACGCAGTGTTCGTCAATAAGGGGCTGTTCGAGAAGAACGGCATCCCGATGCCTCATGCAGGCATGTCGTGGGACGAGCTGCTGGATACGGCTGCGAGGTTCCAGGGAACAGGTACGGCGGGGCTCTATTCAGGAAACAACCCGAGCGCATTAATTAATGAAATTGGTCAAGCAATTGGATTGCAGACGGATACGCAAGGCGGTAAACAGGTAACCATTGACTCTCCGGCTTGGGCGGAACTGTGGACGAAGATTACGAACGGTTATAAAGATGGCTGGATTCAGGATCAGGATACGAACAGCAATTCGAACAAGGTGTCCTTCACGCCATCAGATCCGTTCCTGAATGGTAACGCGGCGATGGTTGTTTCGAGCGGATATTACATTCAGCAGATCCAATCGGCAGGGAAGGATGAGCGGAAGTGGATGACGATACCGGTTCCAGGCGATCAGATCTCTTCTTTCCACCTACTTGAAATTTATGCAGTATCTTCGACTGCAAGCAACGAGAAAGCAGCCTGGGAAATGGTTAAGTTTATGAATGGCACTGAATTCGCCAAGCGATTGATCGGCACAGGGATGACTCGGACCCCGATTCGCCAATTAGATGCTCAGCAGAAGTACAGTGAAGAACAAATCGCAGGATTTTATAATAACAAGCTAGAACTGCCAGAGGATTGGCAGAGTGCAGCGGATGGCAAACCGAACAGCAATGCGCTTATTGGCTATGCTTATCAGGATAGTGGCCCGCTTCTAGAGGAAGTCATTGCCGGTAAGCTTTCAGTTGACCAGGCACTTGCTCTATTGAAGGAAAAGCTGGAGCAGCGTGCACAGCAGGATGCGCTGGCTGCGCAGAAGGAGCAGTCATAATGCGGCGGGGTGGGATAGCGGCACTAATCGGTTTGTTCTCGCTGCTTCTCGTGCTGTCGGGATGCTCAGATGGAGAAGAGCAGGTGAAGCAGCCGGATATCCTGAAGGTTGCCGATATTGATGAAATGAACTTCTACTCGATGTACGGAGACTACCTGAATGCCGTTTATCCGAATACACGAATTGAATTTATTTCGGCTAAAGCTGCCTCGGATTGGAACGCATCATTCGAGGAACGTGAGAAAAGGTGGAAGCGGTTGATTGAGAGCGAGCAGCCGGAGCTCATCGTCATGCGAGAAGATGAGATCTATCAAGCGTTGGCAGATGAGGGGCTGTTGACAGATTTGTCTTCTTTCATGCAATCCTCAGATCTATCGGAGCAGATTCATCCTGGCGTTCTTGAGTTGATGAAGCAGAACCGCGACAGTCTGCCTTACGGAATGGCCACCTTATTTACTGCTTCTAAGCTCTATTACAATGAGGATTTGTTCCGAGAGTATGGCATTGATTTACCGCATGATGGCATGACGTGGGAAGAGCTGCTGCAATTAGCCTACCGATTTACTGCAGCCTCTTCTTCGTCAGATGCTCCGATCGGCTATTACCAATCCTATTCGGGACCGATGGAGCTTGCTTCGTATATCGGGAGTACAGAAGGTTTGTCGATGTACCGGTTGAACGCTGGGAAGGTGACACTCGATACAGCAGCTTGGCAGCAAGTTTTTCATACTGCTCTGTCACATTACAGGAATGGAACATTCCGTACGTTTACGCCGGAAGGCAAGATAAGCGCCGAAGGAACTACGTATTACGATCAGGAGGCGACCCTATCAGCGGACTGGTTCAGTAAAGGTCGAGCGGCCATGACGATTGGGTCCTACGGGTCGTTCAGCAGTGTAAAGTTCAAGCTGGGGTCAGTGAATCCGCCAGTCGACGTTTCGACGCGTTCTCGCAGCAGTGACTTTTATGCGAATCATAAGCTTGCGATCCGTGCTGGTTCGTCTGAGGCACAGGCGGTCTGGGGTTTTATTGAATTCATGGTCAGCGATTATGTCGCGAAGGTGTCGGCACAGCAAGCGAGTGACTTTGGCGTACCGAGTCGTATCTCTTATGGACAGCATACCAAGAACGAAAGTGCGTCAGGATTGTATAAACAGATGCCTGCCATTACGCCTCCGGATGATAGAACGGGTATAGACGCTTCGTTCTATGAAGGGTTCTATAGCATGCTTAAACAGGAAATTAGTGATACATTGGCTGACAAGCAGACCGAAGAAGTTATGCTGAAGCGAATGCAGGAGCAGGGACAACAGCTGCTGGATGCAGCGAAGGCTAAGGGGCAGAAGGAATGAAACGGGAGCGAGTTGTGTTGTCGTTGGAAGGACAATTGCAGGGCCGTCAACACGGAACATATCGTCTATTGATGTTAATGATGAGAGCTGCTCTGATACTGGCCGGGTTGACGGGCTGTGCAGACGACGAAGGAGTAGCTGCCGAGAGACAGGTTCTGAAGGTATTGGACAGCAATGAGCTCAGCTTTAATATGTATTACGGTGATTATGTGAATGCTGCCTTCCCGAATGTAGAGATCGAAGTGGTTCCAAGTGCTGGGATAATGGACTATAAGAAGTCACCGGAGGAGCGGCTCAAGCGCATGAAGGCGCTCATTGAAGAGGGGAAGCCTGACTTAATTCTGATTCAAGACCAAGACATGTACGAAGCATTGGCGAATGAAGGGCTGCTCGATGATCTGTCTTTTTTCCTTTCCAAGGATAAAACACTGGCGTCTCATATTTATCCCGGCATTCTGGAAGAGATGAAGCGTAATCGTGATGGATTGCTGTATGGATTATCGCCGGATTGGCGTCCACAGCTGCTCTACTATAACGAGGATCTATTCAGAGATCTCGGAATTGAACCTCCGAGCGGTGCGATGACATGGGCCGAAATGCTGCAGCTGGCGCAGCGGGTAACGTTATCCGATACATCCGACAAGGGAGTAATCGGTTTCCTGCCTAACCTTCCTGGCGCAGGTGGGCTTGCTAGTTTGATGGCTTTGACAGAAGGATTCGACATCTATCCTTATCGTTTATCTTTAGGGATGATGACGGCCAATACACCATCATGGCAGCATATTTATAAGACAGCGATCGATTCCTATAGGACAGGAACGTTTGGATCGATTGGAACAGAGGATATAAGTAAACAACCTCTGGCTTCTGAAGGGGACCAAGGTCAGACCGACCTATTTACGCAGGGACGCGCTGGCATGGTCCTTGGCAGCTATGGAGCGTATGAGGATGTGTCGTTCAAGCTGGGCGCCACGGCACCGCTTGTGGATGAAGCGACTCGGTCCCGCAGTTACGGCGTTTCCTCCGGCTTCACGATGAGTATACGCGCAGGCTCGTCGTTATCTAAGCTAAGCTGGGACATTATAGCCTTCGTTATGGGCGATTATGCATCCAAGGTCCGAGCGGGCCTCGATAAAGGATGGAACGATCAGAGACTGGTTCCAAGCAACATGACTTATATGGAAACAGTGCGCGATCCTTTCGTCAAATCCGTCTATGAGCAATTGCCTGCTTATCTCCCGAGCGATGGGGATCTTAAGCTGTCGAGTGAAGCCTATCAGGAGATTGCCGGTATGTTGAATAGGGAGATTGCCGATCAACTGATGGACAAGCAAACCTTCGACCAAATGATCGAGCGGATGCAGGAGCAGGGGCAGCAGATACTGGATCGAGAGCTGAAGAAGGAATGAGGATCGCTCCTTTATTAGTTGGGCTCAGCACGAAAGTCCGTTGATTAAGTACCTAGTATGCCATCCGCATTGTGCTACAATGTAGCCATGAAAGTGCAACCACTACATCGTTGATAAAGGAGCGGTTGATCATGGCGATACATAAAGGGACAGCAGTAGTGACTGGGGCTGGACGAGGTCTTGGCTTCGGATTGGCAAAAGGGCTGCTGGCACAAGGCTGGCGCGTGATTGCTGGCGTGCATGGGCAAGTACCAGAGGAACTGAAACAGTTGGAGCAGCAGACAGAAGGACGCCTGCTCCTTATAGATGAATTTGATATTGGCAGCGACGATCGTGTAAGGGCGGCGGCAGAGCAGGCTTCCGGCTGGACGGATCATATTGATTTAATCATTAATAATGCAGGCATTCTAGGCGATATCGAGAAGAAGCTGCCGGACGAGCTTGATTTTGCAGAGATGCAGCAGGTTCTTAATGTGAACACGCTTGGACCGCTGCGCGTCACCCAGATGTTCGGCAAGCTGCTGCTTAAGTCGGAGCGTCCGATTGTTGCGAACATTTCGTCGGAGGCGGGCAGTGTTGGCACTTGCGGCCGCGATAGCTGGTACGGCTATTGCATGTCGAAGGCAGCTGTAAATATGCAGTCTGCGCTCGTTCATAATCAATTGAAGCCGCTGGGCGGACGTGTGCTTGTCCTGCATCCGGGCTGGGTTCAGAGCTATATGCATGGCGAACTGAACACGACCGCTCGACTGACGATCGAGCAGTCTGCAGCGAACGTGCTTGGGGCGATCATGAACGAATCGGATTGGCCGGATGTAGATGGCAAGCCGCCTTATATCGACACAGAATACGGAACGCGGCTGCCATGGTAAACGTGACGAGGAGAGCGCTATTGTTAGGTGACGTCGAGGCTCCCTATCATCCTGTGCATCAAGGCGTGGATCAGGAAGCCGCTTCTATTCTCGCTCCGAATTTTATCGTTGAGACGGTTGTAGATTACGGATCGGCGCTGGCGGAACAATCTCTAGAAGCAGAGGTCATTATTTCGTATGCAGACCGTTGGACCGATACCCTTAGCGATGAGCAGGCGGATGGATTGCTAGCTTATGTGTGGGAGGGCGGGGGCCTGGTGTCGTTGCACTGCGGCATTTCTCTGGCTATCCATGATAAGCTGCTGCCGTTGTTCGGTGCGAGGTTTACGGGGCATCCCCCTTTTCAGCCGCTGAAATTCGTTCCGATGTCGGATGTGCTTACGGATGGCGCGGAAGGAAGAGAGGCGGCGGAAGAGGTTGATCGGTTCGCGGTGCTGCTTGCAGCGATCGAGTCATTCGAACTCGACGAGGAGCCATACCGCTATGAGTTCGTGGATGCGCCGAATGGAGATCGCGAGGTGCTTCTGCAGTATGAGCACGAGGGCGCTTTGTATCCGGCCGTCTGGACGCAGACGTACGGTCTTGGCCGCATGATCAACGTGATGCCGGGACATACGGCTGATTCGTTTCGCCATCCTGCTGTGCGGAAGCTTGTGAAGGCTGCTGCGGAATGGGCGGCTAGAAGGTAATCATACGGAATCATAGAATAATAGTACGGATGCGATATAAAGAAAACGCCGTTTTTCCTAACCTGAGAGGGCTGGAAAGACGGCTTTTGTGCATGAACGATATTCGTTTAATCCCTTGGATAGTCTAGACTCATGATATCCATGAACGGCACTTTAACAAGCTCCTGCGATGTCTGAACGTGCACTTTGCCCGTCCGGGAATCGAGATGAACGATTGTGCCGCGCAGCGGTGCCTCCCATGCCCAAATTGTTAATAGAACCGTTGATTCCTCGTGAAAAGCTTCCGTAATTTGATTGCCGATCTCCTCTAGCACAAATTCATCTCGTGTCGGTCGTTTGGGAACCTTTGATTTTGCCATGTATGCAGTCCTCCTAGAACTAGAACGTCTAAGTCCTTGACTAATAGCCGTATTCGGTGAAATCTCCATATAATCGTGTACGGAGACGTTCAATAGCCTCTGTAATAGAGCCTCTTCTCGCGCTGATCTCAACAGCTTCGCTATCAACTAATGATACAGGATTATTCCTCTCTATCCCACGATAATGTTGCAATTCGCTATGTTTTCCAGCCGTTACTTCGTTTACTGCCTAAACAAACTGGGGAGGATATGGTACAATCAGTCTATCAATGCGGTAAAGGATGTCAAAACATGGCGAAACCACAGCAGACCGGCGATCAAACGATGATTAAAAAGATAAATACAGCGATTGTCTTCGACTCTGTCCTGAAGAACGGGCCGCTGTCCCGCGCGCAAATCTCGGAGCGATCGGGTCTCAACAAGGCAACGGTATCCAGCCTTGTTCTAGATCTGATTGATGCGAAGCTTGTGGAGGAAATCGGGCAGGGGGAGTCGAATGGCGGCCGCAAGCCCGTGATGCTGATGTTCAATTCTACGGCAGGTTATGCGATTGGCATTGATCTCGGCGTCAACTATATTCGAGGCGTGTTGACCGACCTGCTTGGCAATATGATAGAAGAACGGGAATGGTCCATGAAGCGGCCGGACTTGGCATCGGGCTTGAAGCAGTTGACCGAGTGCATCGAGAAGCTGATCGCACTGGCGCCCGAGAGTCCATACGGTATCGTCGGGATCGGCATCGGCGTGCCGGGCATTGTGGACGACAAAGGCACGATTCTATTCGCGCCTAACTTGGAATGGGGGAGCGTCGACCTCCAGCAATACGTGGAAGACAAGTTCCAAGTGCCGGTTACGATCGACAACGAAGCGAATGCAGGCGCTCAAGGCGAGCAGAAGTATGGGGCAGGACGCGGCATCGCCCATCAAATATACGTCAGTGTAGGTATCGGTATCGGTACGGGCATCATTCTGCACAAGGAGCTGTACAAGGGTGCGTCCGGCTTCTCCGGCGAGCTGGGTCATCTATCCATCGAGTATAACGGAAAGCCATGCCGCTGCGGCAACAAGGGATGCTGGGAGCTGTACGCTTCCGAAAATGCGCTGCTGGAGCAAGCTGGTAAGCAGGGGCTGCCAGAGGAACTGGATGAGCTGATCGCCAGCGCAGAATCGGGCGACGAACGGGCGCTTGAGCTGTTCCGTTCGATTGGCATCTTCTTAGGCGCGGGCATTGCGAACATCGTCAACGTGTTCAATCCTGACGTCGTCATTATCGGTAACCGCATGAGCAAAGCAAGCCGCTGGCTCGAAGCGGCCGTGCAGGAATCGGTCGACATGCGTACCTTGTCCTATCACCGCGAACGGATGCGCATTCTGTTCGCCGATCTGCAGGACCGCTCCGCTGTCCGCGGCGCTGCTTATTATGCAATCAACAGCTTTTTAGGCAAAGTCCGGAACGTAGGGTAGGGTGTTCATTGACCTCACCCCATGGTCCGGGTTTGAACGCACTTATTCATTCGTTTATATGTTTCGTCATTAATGGACCAAGATAAGAAGCTCATCGCCTGGTGCTGGGATGAGCTTCTTTGTCGTGTTATTCGATCGGGCAGCGATTGTTGTGATTCCCTATAACAGGATAAATTTGGGTGGTCGGCAAGGCTTGTCACACACTCGAATCCAGAATAATTACATCGTACTGAGCCATAATACGGTAAGGCTCCATGTAAGGAGAAAAAACTTAAAAAAACTTAGTTTGTTTAATAGACAAACCAAGTTCTNAANTGGTATGCTGTCGTTAGACACAAGCAATAACGCTTTCAACAATAACGCATGGCAATCATGCATCCTACATTTTGAAGGAGGATTACGTTAACGATGGCTTATTTCGCTAACATTCCAACAATCAAGTTCGAGGGCAAAGGCTCCGACAATCCACTTGCATTCAAACACTACGATCCATCCCAAGTTGTATTCGGCAAAACGATGGAAGAGCACCTGCGTTATGCTGTAGCATACTGGCACACTTTCACTGCAGAAGGCGCGGATCCATTCGGCGCTGGTACGGCAGTACGTGCATGGGATAGCCTGAGCGCGCTTGACAAAGCAAAAGCACGCGTTGAAGCAAACTTCGAGTTCATGGAGAAGCTGAACATTCCTTTCTACTGCTTCCATGACCGCGACATCGCTCCAGAAGGCGCGACGCTCCAAGAAACGAATAAGAACCTCGACGTTATCGTTGCTATGCTGAAAGACGGCCAAAAAGCGTCCGGCAGAAAACTGCTCTGGAACACGCAAAACATGTTCACGAACCCACGTTTCGTTTTCGGCGCAGGCACGGCTGTTAACGCTGACGTATACGCATACGCTGCAGCACAAGTGAAGAAAGGTCTTGAAGTAGGTAAAGAGCTCGGCGCTGAAAACTACGTATTCTGGGGCGGCCGCGAAGGCTACGAAACGCTTCTGAACACGGACATGAAGCTTGAGCTGGATAACCTTGCTCGCCTGTACCACATGGCTATCGCATACGCGAAAGAAATCGGCTTCGACGCACAATTCCTGATCGAGCCTAAGCCGAAAGAGCCTACTAAACACCAATACGATTTCGACGCTGCAACGACGATCTCGTTCCTGCAAAACTACGGCCTGAAAGAGCACTTCAAGCTGAACCTTGAAGCTAACCATGCTACGCTGGCTGGCCACACGTTCGAACACGAGATCCGCGTTGCTGCAATCAACGGCATGCTCGGCTCGCTCGACGCGAACCAAGGCGACATGCTTCTCGGCTGGGATACGGACGAGTTCCCTACGGACCTGTACTCCACGACGCTTACGATGTATGAAGTTCTCCAAGCTGGCGGCCTGGGCCGTGGCGGCGTAAACTTCGACGCGAAAGTTCGCCGTGGCTCGTTCGAGCTGGAAGACCTCTTCCTCGCTCACATCGCAGGTATGGACAGCTTCGCTTGGGGCCTAAAAGCAGCTGCGAAACTGATCGAGAACAAAGTACTCGACAGCGTTATCGAAGACCGCTATGCAAGCTTCAAATCCGGCATCGGTGCTGACATCGTATCCGGCAAAGCAACGCTTGCTTCCCTGGAGCAATACGCGCTGCAAAACAACCCAATCGTTAACAAGTCGGGCCGTCAAGAACGTCTCCGCCTGCTGCTTAGCGAAGTAATCTTCAGCGTTTAATAACTAGCGAGCTATCGCATTTACAAATAGGCAAGTTCAAAAAAGTCAGCATAAGTGCTGGCTTTTTTGAACGAAATAGGTAACTTACCTCAAAAAGGGAGAATAACGGACGATGAGTTATGTAATCGGTATCGACCTTGGAACAAGTGCCGTAAAGGCACTTCTAATCGATCGTGAAGGTGCGGTTCGCGGTGAGGCTTCCCGCCCATATCCGCTGTTCCATGAACATTCTGGCTGGAGCGAGCAGAAGCCGGATGATTGGGTAGAAGCAACGATCGAGGCGCTGAAGGAGCTGTCTGGTACGGCTGGCATCAACGCGGCAGACATCGAAGGGATGAGCTTCTCGGGCCAAATGCATGGTCTTGTGCTGCTGGACGCTGAGGGCAAACCAGTTCGCAACGCGATTCTATGGAACGATACGCGTACGACAGCACAATGCCGCGAGATCGAGCGTACGCTTGGCGACAAGCTGCTCGGCATTACGCGCAACCCGGCACTGGAAGGCTTCACACTGCCGAAGATTCTCTGGGTTCGCCAGCATGAGCCGCAGGCATTCGAGCAAGCGAAGCTGTTCGTGCTGCCGAAGGACTATGTACGTTATCGCCTGACAGGCGAGCTGCATATGGACTACTCCGACGCTGCAGGTACGCTGCTGCTGGACGTTGCAGGCAAGCAGTGGAGCAGCGATGTGCTCGCTGCATTCGACCTCCCGGCATCGTTCTGCCCGGCGCTTGTTGAGTCGCACGGCCTTGTTGGCACGCTGCTGCCAGCAGTAGCTGAGCGCGCAGGTCTGGAAGCTTCGGTGAAGGTATTCGCAGGCGGCGCGGACAACGCATGCGGCGCTATCGGCGCTGGCATCCTGTCCGAAGGCTTGACGCTGTCGAGCATCGGCACATCCGGCGTTATTCTGAACTATGAGAATGACAAGGATGCTGACTTCGCAGGCAAAGTGCACTTCTTCAACCATGGTAAAGAAAATGCATTCTACGCGATGGGCGTTACGCTTGCAGCGGGCTACAGCCTGAGCTGGTTCAAGAACACGTTCGCAGCAGGCGAATCGTTCAACGAAATGCTCGAAGGCGTTGGCGAAGTGAAGCCAGGCGCAGGCGGGCTGCTGTTCACGCCTTACCTCGTTGGCGAACGTACACCGCATGCAGACGCGCAAATTCGCGCGAGCTTCATCGGCGTAGACGGCTCGCATCGCCGTATTGATTTTGCACGTGCGGTTATGGAAGGCATTACGTTCTCGCTGAACGAGTCGGTTGACCTGTTCCGCAAGGCTGGCAAGAAGATCGAGACGGTCATCTCGATCGGCGGCGGCGCGCAAAACCCTGTCTGGCTGCAAATGCAAGCCGACATCTTCAATGCAACGGTCGTTGCGCTGGAGAACGAGCAAGGCCCTGGTCTTGGCGCAGCAATGCTCGCAGCTTATGGCTGCGGCTGGTTCCCAAGCCTTGACGCATGCGCAGACCAATTCGTGAAGCGCGGCGCATCGTATGAGCCGAACGCCGAAGCGGTTGAGACGTATGCGGGTCTGTTCCGCATCTATCAGCAAGTGTATGAGCAGACGCGCGGCCTGAACCAAGCGCTCGCGGCATATCGCAACTAGTACGCATAATCAATAAAACGCCTCATTCGTCACACTTCTGAAGTGACGAATGAGGCGTTTTTGTTGTATGAACGGTATTAGATATTAGAATCCGCCGTACCCGACATGGTAAGCGCCCCAGATCGCTTCAGGCACAACCCCAAGCTGGCTTGCGATCAGCTCGGCTGTCATCCGCTTCGGCTTCTTGATCTTGCCATTGCGAATCTTGGAGATCGTCGTAAGCGAGATGTGAGTCGAGCGAGCGAGCTCGGTAACAGAGATGTTCTTCGCTGTCATCAGCAGCCGCAGCTTAGCAGAGGAATCGACGTCCGTGTGCAGCGGCTCCAACTGCAGCATGACGACTGCATGACTCCGCACCGAACCGTTCCAACGTTGGAATGACATGAAGATTGCGCGCGCGAGATACGCTTCATCGTCGTGGACGAGGCTGAAAGAGCAAGGCTGCGGCGTACGGTTAGCCGATGCATAATCGATGGATCGCTTCACATGGCGGCGGTCATTGATGCTTACATATTGATGAAAAGGCTGGTTGAGAAAGGCCGACTGCTCATACCGGACAGGCGTTATGTAGCTGTTCACCCATTGGATGTTATGCTCTCTGTTCAGAATAGCTGCCACAACAGCCTTCTCTTCGCGGATAATAGAATCGATCCAGCGCTGCTCTGTTACATCGTGGAACACGACGGCATAACGCTGCAGCGGAGCATCGGTTTGACCAATCCGCATGACATCGATTCGAACCTCGAAGATGATGCCGTTGCGTGAGCGGAATTTACAGTAGAAAGGCCCAGCGGAAGGGAGCGTTCGAGACAGTGCTTCCAGCTTCTCGAACGGGTTGTTGTTTGGTTCTTTCTCGATCAGCTGCGACGGAGTGGTGCCAAGCAGGTTGTCCTTGCGATAACCGCTCCATTCGCAGAATGCATCGTTCATATCCGTAATGCGGATCAAATCCATCGAGACGTCAACAATGAGGATTGAATCAGGACTAAACGTAAACACATCGTACATGTATAGGCACCTCTCAAACGTCAGAATAATTAACTTATAACCGAATGGTATTAATCTATTTCTATTGTAGCATGTCTCATGTCATATAACATGACATATGTGTATGATTCTTTGTAACATTCTACGTAGGAGAGTTGATTGTTTGGATGAATGAGGTGTCTGGATATACAATTTTCGGTTAAAAATGGTTCGGGATGGGAAGCGTAACGGTGTAAAGAGAGAAGAACATTACGACACCGAAACTTGAAGGAGAATTCGAATGGACAGAACGGAAGATTCGGCAATCTTGTTCCAGTTCGCCGATAATGGCAGTGCTGAGGATGCAAGTGCTACGCTGCGTGAGCTCGGATATGATCCAGTCGTACATGAAGGGGGTAAGCTGCACGTTCACATGAATGGCAGCGATCTAACCTCTGCGCTGGAGATTGCAATGTCTCATGGCGGAGAGCTGATGGACAAGCAGCCGCTTGACCCGCTTGCCGTTACGGGGCTTGCTTACGGAATGGACAGCATCCCGATTCCCGCGCATACGATTAACGAGGATTGGGCGGATTCCTATGCAATGGGAACAGGTGATGACATTGTTGATGAGGATGCTGGGCTGAGCAATCGCGATGGAGATGGGGAAGAGCACGATTTCCGTCCGGACGACGGCTCGTACAACTTCATGTCGGGAGACGTACATACGTAATAATAAACCGCCAGACCCCAGGTCCTTATTCACAACAAGCCGGGGTGAAGCACAAAAAGCCTTCTCCCCGATGCAATCGGGGAGAAAGGCTTTTGTTGCGATGCCTAGACTTCCATTAATTTAAACAATCCGTAAATAACGACTGCCGCTTGAGCGCGTGTTGCATTGGTGGAAGGGGCGAATGTCCCGTTCGCCATGCCTTTCACGATTCCGGCTTGCTGCAATGCTTTAATTGCTTCTACTGCATAGCCCGAAATGCTTGAATCATCGGCAAACTTCATTTCATTAACGGTATTCGGCAGCTCGATATTTGCCTTCGCAGCAGCACGATACAGCATTGCGGCCATTTCCTGCCTGCTGATTAAATCGTTGATGCCGAAAGATCCGTCCGCTTTCCCGTTGACGATGCCGAGCTGTTGGGCAGAAGCAATTGCTTGATAATACCAGGCACCATCCTTCACATCTGTAAAGGTGCTGGTTGCTTTGTCGCTGTTCAGATCAAGCGCATTCATCAGTATTTGGATGAACTGGGCTCTAGTAACCTGATTGTTCGGCGCGAAAGCGCCAGTCTCATCTCCGACAACCATGCCCCGCGCTTCGAGAGCTTGGATGCTTTCTGCTGCCCAAGGTACATTGTTCACGTCTGTGAATGCAGAAGCATAGACCTTGGCGACATATTTGCTGAAGTGCTTCGGACTGAATTCGACTTTGCCCGTCGCTCGGTTGTATTTCACGTTTTTGACGACTTCCAGCTTGCCGTTATCATCAATGTAATAGACGACGACATTGTTCGGATTTTCGCCCGGCTTCAAGGTGTAGTCCATGCTGACTTTCACGTCATTACCGGTAAACTCCGTAATTTTTGAGCCGTTAACGCTTAAGCTGAAATTGTAGACGGTGTTGCCGTCTATCTGGTTCCGAGCCGCTTCGGTCAGCGACGCCGGGTCCACGACGGCCACGGACAATTGAACATTGCCGGTTCCGCTCGCACCGCTTCGCTTCAGCAATTGCGGATCGATTGTAACGGTCGCCAAGCCAGTGTCGATGGCGATCGATTGGATCTGATCCGCAAGCGCTTGAGCTTGATCGGTCGGCAAGTTGACTTGAACCTCTTTAACGCCAGCAGCAGACTGCACTTGAATCGTCACCGATTTGTCTGTTGATTGACTGACTGCTTGATGGAAATCATCCGAGTCGATAGTTACGGAAGCTTTACCGTTGCTGTCAAGCTGAGCCGTTGCAGTGATGTGGTTTTTATCAACTGCGATGTCAGATCCCTGCGTCGGAGTCGGGATATATGTCGGAGTCGGCGTTGGATTCGTAGTTGGTGCTGCCGCAAGCTCCAACGTGCCAATCTTGAATAGATCCTGATAAGCTGTGCCGCTCGCGTCGTTCCAAGCGAAAGCGCCAATTCGCACACCTTCTTTGGCGTCGTTCACTTGAACGTCAAAGCCGACTTGAGTACCGATCTCAGGCGTAATCTGGATAAACGGAATCTGCATCTCGACGGTGTAGGAGTTCGTCGTTTCGTCGAACGTCGTCGCCGAGGTCATATTCGTTGTAACGCCTTGATTATCCGTCATGCCCGCGTCTACCGTAGCAAAACCGTCATATCGAACGCGATAATGCCCGGAAGCGTTCGTGTACATGGCGCTTAAGCCGTTCGTCAAGTCAACAACGACTTCAACTGAATCCTGCTCCCAAGGGTTCGAGTTTCCTTTGTCCAACGGTTCGGACGGATCTTTGGCCACCTGTGCGAGTACGTACAGGTTCCCGTTGTCCCACAACATCCGAGCGGTAGCAGCCGGCATATGCGTATCCGCCTTCGTATTGCCTGCTTGCGTTACATTGATATCGATAGGCGTTGTCGTATTCCAAATGTCGTCGATCGTGCCGTCGATGATCGGCGTTCCCTTCGCAGCCGTTGTGGTTTTACCTCCAGCAGGCTTCGTCGGAGCGTTGTAATTCGCAAGGTAATTGACTGGATCAATCACGGCGTCAAACGCGTCTTTCGGGTACAGATTGTCGTCGAACAGTAACGGGCTGCCGCTGGCTAACCAGCTGTGGGTGTCTGTCAGACCCCAGAAGGAGATGCGCTGCACCGTGTCCTTGAAGGCCGGATCGGTATAAACCTGCATCAACCGTGCGTACTGTGCGGCTTGGGCTTGTACCTGCTCGGTTGTCTGATGTCCATCCGTACCAGCGGAGATGTCCAGCTCGCTGATTGAAACTTTGACGCCGATATTCTTGAACATCTGAATCGTCTTTCTCTGGTTGTTAGGGTTGGTGCCGAGTCCGTTATGCTCCTGCAAGCCGACGCCCTGTATGAGCTGCTTGCCAGGGTGATCCACGGCCCAACGGTCATTAATGTCTTTCACCATGTCGCGTACTGCTGCGGCCTTATTCTGGTCATCCATGCTATAGTCGTTGTAGTACAAGAGGACGTTGTAATCCGGCTCCGCCGCACGGGCGTACTTGAACGCTTGTTCGACGTAGTTCTCGTCCGTCGCCTTCAGCCATGGAGTGTTTTTCAGGTAGCTGTGCCAGTCTGTCGGATCCAGCTTGCTGTCACGGACGCTGCCGCTGAACGCTTCGTTGACGACGTCCCACGAGATGATGTTCTGCGTGCTTGCATTGTACTTTCCGTCAAAATGCTTGAGCACCGCATTAATGTATGCGTTCATGTTCGCATACGCCCCATCCGCGGTCAGACCAGGGTTGGACGGAGTCGAGTCGGAGCTGGAGGTCTTATCATTGTTCAACCACGGAATCGATTGCGATTCCCAGACGAGCGTATGCCCATGTACTTTCAAGCCATTGTCGATCGCGCTCTGAATCTCCTTGTCCGCTTCGTTAAAGTTCAGATCCTTAACGTCATGCGTAGAGGCGCTGGTGCCGATCAGCGAGGATGGCTTCATCGCGTTCTCAGATGTCACAACGCCGAACTGAGCTTTCAGGACCGGCATGATGGAGTCTTGCATGTAATAGGGGCCGATGATGCTGCCCATCAAATAATCCGGGTACGTATCCTTAATGCTTGGCAAAGAGAGTACATCTGGGTTAGTCGTTGGTTCTTCTGCTGCACTAGTGCTGCTAGCAGTAGATAATGAAGCATCCCCGCAATTCATAAATCCGCCAGTCGTTTGGTCGTCAAAGTTAGCCGTGTAAACGACAGTATCGCTTTCGTCTTTCACAACAAAGTTGTCGATGTAGTAGGTTATATTCTTGGTATCGGTAGCACCGCTGTCACCGGTTTTAACAAACTGGACATAGTCGCCGCTTGTGGACGTATAAGCATACGTCGCTGAATAGGAAGTCCAAGCTGGACTTGCCGCGCTTAAAGCCCCTGAGGGTTTAATCCAGTTGTAGCTGCTGGTTTGTAGAAGAATGCCCGCTACATCTTGGTCTGGTGTGTATACGTCGTAGGAGAAGGTATAGGTTTTGCCGACCTCCAAGTTCAAGCCGCTTGCCCCTGTGGCGATCTGCGCGCCATCCCATTGGTGCCCGCCTGTGGTTTGAACCTTTAAGAAATAATCAGGTATGCCTGTAGTCAAGGCAGCATCCCCGCAATTCATAAATCCGCCAGTCGTTTGGTCGTCAAAGTTAGCCGTGTAAACGACAGTATCGCTTTCATCCTTCACAACAAAGTTGTCGATGTAGTAGGTTATATTTTTGGTATCGGTAGCACCGCTGTCACCGGTTTTAACAAACTGAACATAGTCGCCGCTTGTGGACGTATAAGCATACGTCGCTGAATAGGATGTCCACGCTGGACTTGCCGCGCTTAAAGCTCCTGAGGGTTTAATCCAGTTGTAGCTGCTGGTTTGTAGAAGAATGCCCGCTACATCTTGGTCTGGTGTGTATACGTCGTAGGAGAAGGTATAGGTTTTGCCGACCTCCAAGTTCAAGCCGCTTGCCCCTGTGGCGATCTGCGCGCCATCCCACTGGTGCCCGCCTGTGGTTTGAACTTTTAAAGCATAATTTCCACTCGCAACGGCTGCACTCGCCTGTCGCGCGATCCCAAACTGCGGCAGCAACAATGCAGCCGCAAACACTATCATCAAAATCTGCTTCCAACGTTTGTTCATCGTGTTACTTCCCTCCAAAGAAATAATAAAGCCTCTCGGCATTGGCCGAACAATAAGATGATGTATCCCCCTAAATAAGTGTCCTTTCGCTTGTGAAGCGCTTACACTTACATAATGAACAAGGAGACCTCCTTCCGGAAATATTAGTTCAATGATAATGCGAGTGGAAATAGTTGACACTACTCGGATTTAAGAAGTAACCACCACAATTTATAGCTTAACTTTCGGTGCGATTAAATTAAGATTAGCAGAAAAGAGCTGTGGAGCTTCAAGCTAAGGAGCTTGTTGTATGCTTCATGAATGTATAAAACCCTAAGGTAATATTACCTTAGGGTTCTTGCAAGCTCCGCGGCGCTGCTGCCCGCAGAATATCCTGTTGTAAACGCAGCGGTGATATTATATCCACCCGTATAGCCATGAATATCAAGGATTTCACCGCAAAAGAATAGTCCTTGCGTAAGCTTCGACTCCATCGTCTTCGGATCGATTTCCTTCAAGTTGACGCCGCCGCCGGTGACGAACGCTTCCTCGATCGAGCGCGTACCGTACGCGCGGAGCGGGAACGCTTTGACCAAGCGGGCGAGCTCGAGCCAGCGCTGCTTCGGAATGTTGTCGTAGGTCAGCTGCTCGTCGAGCTCGGCCTTCGCGAGAAGGAGCGGAATCATTTTATCCGGGAGATAGCCTTTAAGGACATTCTTGATTGCTTTCTTCGACTCGGCAGAAGCTAGTTTAAGCGTTTCATTGTAGATTTCGTCCGCTGACCGGTCCGGCAGCAGATCGATCGTTAGAATGATGTTGCCGACGTTGAACTGCTTGAGCGCTTTGACGACGAATTGGCTGCAGCGCAGCGCAATGGGACCCGACACCCCGAAATGAGTGAAGATCATATCGCCGCGATGCTCGATGATCCGCTTCCCTTTGGGATTCCATACGGATAAGCTGACATCGCGCAGTGAAACGCCCTGCAGCTCCTTCGATACGATGAAGGGCTCATTCGAGACGATCGGAACCTCGGTCGGGAATAGCTCCGTAATGGTATGGCCGCCCTGTTCGGCCCATGCGTAGCCATCCCCGGTCGAGCCTGTGTGCGGGACCGATTTGCCGCCGGAAGCGACGATAACTGCCGTCGATGCGATCCGCTCACCAGAGCGCAGGCGAACGCCGCACACCGTACCATCCGAATACAGCACTTCCGCAACAGGCGCATTGACGCGAATCGTTACCCCTTGCTTAACTACCTGATTAATAAGCGCATCGACAACGGTCTTCGCTTTATCCGTAACTGGAAACATGCGCCCGTTATCTTCTTCTTTCAGCCGAATGCCAAGCCGCTCGAAGAACGCGATGATGTCTTTGTTGCCAAAGCTCGTCAGTGCGCTGTATAGAAACCGCCCATTGCCGGGGATATGCTTGATCAGCTCGTCCATCTCTTTGTTGTTCGTTACGTTGCAACGGCCGCCGCCGGAGATGCCCAGCTTGCGCCCCAGCTTGTCGCCCTTGTCCAGCAGCAGAACCTTGCCGCCGTGCTCGCTGGCAGCGATGGCAGCCATAAGTCCGGCAGACCCGCCGCCGATAATGATAATATCAAACTTCATTCGTACAAAGCCTCCGTGTCATCCTCAATCTATGACCTTCATTGTAATCGGAAAGCCGCGACTTCGCAAAGCATTGCAATGCGGTTGCGGCATGCTGCATCTCTTCAATGAAATAAGAACGGATAAACCGCTTGCATTCGAGGGCCGATCGTGCTCAACTAGGGTTAGAAAAATGTTAACGTGGAGGCTGCTCGTTATGACTCATACCTCGAACACGAATGAACGAAAAGACAGCGGTCAGCCGATAGAATGGCCGCTTACAAGTCCAGTAGATGGGCTGAAGCTGTATGCAGCGGAATGGCAGACAGCAGGCTCGCCGATCGGCGTCGTCTGCCTCGTGCATGGCATGGGGGAGCACAACGGCCGACAGGCTGCGATCGTGCAGCCGCTGCTCGAAGCCGGCTTCGCGGTGTTCGTCTACGATCAGCGGGGGCACGGCCGCTCTGAAGGCCTTCGGGGGCATTCTCCGTCCATCTCGCATCTGACGCGGGATGTAGACGCAGTGATCGCAGAGGCGCGGCGCCGCTATTCATCGCTGCCGATATTCCTATACGGTCACAGCATGGGTGGCAATGTGGCCGTCAATTATGCGCTCCGCCATGAAGCCGAGCTTGCGGGGCTTGTGCTGATGAGCCCTTGGCTGCGCCTTTCATTCCAACCGCCGAAGTGGAAGGTGACGATGGGACGCATGATCGGGCGATTCTGGCCTACTTTTACCCAAAAGGCTGGTCTTGCATCAGGCGCACTCTATCGGCCTGGACATCCGAACCCAGCGCCTGCTGGGGATGAATGGTCGCATGGCAATATTACGGCTGCGATGTTCGTAGCCATGACTGACAGCGGCGAATGGGCGATCCGTGAGGCGAAGCGGCTGCGCATCCCGTTACTGCTTGCGCATGGCACAGCGGATCGCATTACGTCTTATGAAGCGAGCCGGGAGCTGTTCTCGCATGTTAATCAGCCGGCTAGTACGTTCATAACAGTCGAAGGCGGCTATCATGAGCTGTATCACGACACGGATGGGATTAAGACGATGAAGCAGATTGCGGCCTGGCTGCAAGAGCGGGCGAATCTTTATACTGGCTTGAAATGACGGGAATATCCTATCGAAAGGCAGAGATCGGTCCGATTTCTGCTTTTTTTTTCGTGCTTACTTTATGACTCTCCCATCACTCCTTATAATCCATGTATAGTAAAAATAAACAATTTGTGATTTAATTTGTGGTAATAGTTCGCAGTTTGCAAAAATACGGTTTCAGTACGGTTGTGGGAGCTGTCTCTACTTGGACGTGCTGCAGCAATGTAGAGCCCCTTGTAATGGAGAGAGAGAGTAGGAGACCGGAATCATGATATGGAAAACGATGCTTCTGCAATTATTTGTTTCCATTCTGCCAGCTGTTGCTTATCAAATGTGGCGGGATCGCCCCCATCACCATCCGAGAACTAGAGAGATGCTGATCGGGATCGTAAGCGCAATTTCGATGATTCTGTGTATGCTGCTGTCTCATCACTCGCAATTCGGCTATCAATTCGATGCACGGTTGATTCCTTATATAGTCGGGTCGCTCTATGGCGGTTACTGGAGCATGGGTGCGTTAACGGCTATTTACATTGTCTCGCTTCTGCCGATGCTGGACACGATCAATGAATGGATTGCGTTCGGACTTCTGCTGTTGATCTTCTGCCCGCTGCTCATGATTTCGATCAGACCCTTCCAGCTTGCGAGGCGAATAGACAAGCAGAAGATCGGTGCTGCGCTCGTTACGGTGCTGAAGCTGTTCTTCTGCTCGACGGTAATGATCAATGTAATGACAAGCGCTCCTGAATCGCTGCATAAGGCGGAATGGCTGCTGGCGGGGCTGGCGGTGATGTCGTATTTAATGGTATGGTGTTCGATTCTAATCATTGAGAATATGCGCGAGAACGAGCTTCTGCATCGCCAATTCAGGCGGATGTCCGACAAATATCATACGGAGGTCCAGAAGCTCCAGCAATTTATTGATGAGATGACGCTTGGCGTTGTCCTAGTCGATATCGAAGGACAAATTACACACCTGAACGAAGTGGCGCTTCAGCAGTTTCCTAGCCCGAATAAGCGGCGAGGTATCCTTGAGATGAAAGGACGCAAGTTCACGGAGCTGTTCGATCCTGAGCGGGACAGGCAGTGCGTCTCGATGGTGCGCAAGGCGCTCGGCGGCGAGCGAAGCACGCTTGAGCTGGTAGAGCTGGAAGGCCAGGTGCTTGTGAAAACCGCATTTGCGATTCGGGACAACGAGTTAGTCGGACCGGCTTCGATTACGGGTGCGGCGGTTATTATCCATGACATAACAGAGCTGCGAAACCTGCGCGATGAGCTGGGCCGAATGGACAGGCTCAGTCTAGTCGGTCAGATGGCAGCGAGCATTACGCATGAAATCCGCAATCCAATGGCTGTTATTCGCGGTTTCGTCCAATTGATGAGAGAACGGTTCGGCGAGACACACAACGATTATTTCCGCATTATTATGGATGAGCTCGACCGAGCGAACATGATCATCAACGACTTTCTTTCCTTGGCGCAAAATCGACTTATCGATAAAGCGCTTACTTCGCTTAACGATATTATTGCAGACATAATACCGCTCATTCAGGCAGATGCGAACTTACGGGGCCTGCATCTGGAATGGCACCCGGGGCCGAGCTTGCCTGAGCTATGGCTCAACGACAAAGAGATGAAGCAGCTCATTCTGAACCTTGCACGCAACGGGCTTGAAGCGATGAAGGACGGAGGAAGCCTGCGCCTATCCACGCGCGCCTATTCGGACATCGTTGAACTGCGCGTGAAGGATACAGGGATCGGCATTACGCAGATGCAAATGGATAAGCTGTTCGAACCCTTCTTCACAACCAAATCGCGGGGAACCGGACTCGGCTTGCCTGTCTGCTTGAGTATTGTTGAGAAGCATCACGGCAGCATCGAGGTTGAGTCGAAGGAAGGTAAAGGAACAACCTTTATCGTCCAATTCCGCATTGAAGATAGTTTGGCGGAGGCGGCAGCAGCAGGCTGCGAAGAAGGTTTCGCAGGATAAAAAGCTTCCTTCCCGCGCATAATACAGCACGGAAGGAGGATGATGACAAATGAGCAATAAATCGAATAAGCAGAACGCATCGGCGCCGGCTAACCGCAATTCGGCATCGAATAAATCACCTGGAGAGCCAGGCTTCGACAAGAAGCTGGATGGACCTAACCGTCCTTCCACCTAAGCGCTGATAAATATGATGCGTGATATTGAAAGCTATCATCGGGAAGAGTACGAGGCGTCGATGGATGCGCTGAGGGATGATCCGGAGCTTGATCCATACGAAATCAATTTCTTGCCGGCTTATCGGAGTGGACGAGGGCCGAGAGGCGCATACGTCAATCGGTACGGGGTCGTCATTGGCGACCATATGTATGCTTCGCCTCATTCGCCGCTTGAACAGTGGTCGACGGAGACGGATCCAGCGATTATGTCTGGCGACGAGTGGGTGCATCCTTATAAGGATATTGGCTTCCTCACCTCGGACAATCGTGCGATATTCGAGGAGGGCGGCGATCCACAGGCGGGTGCTGGGATGTTCCAGCATCCGGATAAAGATGTAGGCTATGCAGTCGATGAGTCAACGCTGTGAGGCAGCTTCGCAGCTGGATCGGACAGCAGGCAGAAGGCTGAGCTGCATCGATCGGAGTTCTGAGATGGCTACATATCGGGGATGTTCGGAAGGGCTCGCAGCCGGGTGTAAACTCGGCTGCTTTTGCTTTACATTCATTTTCCAAGAGGTTTATAATAATTATAATCATGTAACAATGAGGCTATTATGATGATCGAAAGGTGAGTGAAGAACATGTCAATGTCCTTCGAAAGATATATGCTGGATATGATTCAACCTATGCGCGACGATTTGACGCGTATCGGCATTACGGAGCTCCGTACGCCAGAGGAAGTGCAAGAAAGCTTCGACAATGCCAAAGGTACGACGCTAGTTGTCGTTAACTCCGTGTGCGGCTGCGCAGCTGGCCAATGCCGTCCAGGCGTTGCGCAAGCACTCCAGCACGATGCTGTGCCTGATAACCTGTACACCGTATTTGCTGGTCAAGACAAAGAAGCGACGGCGAAGGCACGCGAGTATTTCGCGCCATACCCGCCATCGTCCCCATCGATCGCATTGATGAAAGACGGCGAGCTCGTGCATTTCATCGAGCGCCATCAGATCGAGAACCGCTCTGCAGCAGATATCGCAGCAGACCTAACTAGTGCATTCGACCGCTTCTGCCGGTAATTAGAAATGGGAGTGACTTTGAACGCGGTTCAAAGATCCTGAAGCTAGGAAGGAAGTAAGTAGATGAGCTTGCAGCGCGAAATTATTGAACGGTTCGGCGTTCAGCCGACGATTGACGTCGATGCGGAAATTCGCAAACGGGTCGATTTCTTGAAGGAGTACGTCATCAAATCTGGTACGACTGGACTGCTTATCGCGATCAGCGGCGGTATTGATAGTGCTGTAACGACAGGTCTGTGCAAACAGGCTACCGATGAGCTGTCGGCTGAGACGGGCAAGGAATATATTACGCTCGGCGTGTTCCAGCCTTACAATGATCAGGTGGATATCTCCGACAGCTATGCTACTGCAGACGCATTCAAGCTAACGCATCGGGTGGAGACGAATATCGGCGAGACGGTCGATGAGATCGCGCTTGAAGTAGAGCACAGCCTGAAGGCAATCGGCATCAGCCGTCACCTGAGCCGCGGAGGCAAAGGCAATGTGAAGGCTCGTACGCGCATGGTGATGCAGTACGCTATTGCATTCGACATGAACCTGCTTGTTGTTGGCACAGATCACGCATCTGAAGCTCTCACGGGCTTCTATACGAAGTGGGGCGACGGCGCTGTAGACATTACGCCGCTTAGCTCGCTTAACAAACGTCAAGTTCGCCAGCTTGCAGCGCGCCTCGGCGTACCGCAGAGCATTCTCGATAAGGCGCCTACCGCAGGCCTGTGGGAAGGTCAGACGGACGAGAATGAGCTTGGCATCACGTATGAGGATAACAGCAACTACCTCGAGGGCAAGGAGATTTCGGCTGAAGCCCGCGAGAAGCTGGAGAAGCAATATTTGCGAACAGAGCATAAACGCTCACCTATTCCAGGCATCTAGAACGATGCACGGAAGAGGGAGAAAGCCGGGCGACGGCCGTGCAGCAGCGCGGAGGCCCGGTTTTTTTATGGAATTGCCCACTCAAACTCTCTCTGCAAGGGTAGGGGTTAGGGGCTCTTGTTTGGGGAGCGCTCTATTGCATTGTGTACAATAGTAACCGGTTTTGTTGACACGAATTGATGGCGCTGTTGCATTGTGTGCAATAGAATTTGGTTGGGTAGTTGGAGATGCGTTCACTCAAGACGTCTGTAGCCGATTCCAATTGTACAGAATGCAATGAGACTACATATTTAGAAAGTGTTAGTCGAACGGAGGAAGCGTGCTTGATTATTGGAATTGGGCATGACATTGCGGATATCGATCGGGTGGCGGCGATTCTGGAGAAGCCCACGGGTGCCAAGCTTATCGAGCGGGTGCTTGCAGGCGCTGAGCGCGAACGGGCTGCGGCATTGACGGGAAGAAGGCTGGCTGAATTTGTTGCAGGGAGGTTCGCTGCGAAGGAAGCGGTCGTGAAAGCACTTGGCTGCGGTATCGGCACGATAGCGGGGCTGCATGATGTCGTCATCGGACGGGACGAGAGAGGCAGGCCGGAGGTGCAGCTATCGGCGTCTACCAGGCACAAGCTTGGCTGGGAGGACGGCGTGATCCGGAGCGTTCATGTGACGATTACGCATGATCGGGGGCTTGCTTCGGCGTTCGCTGTAGCGGAACAGCTCGGTTGAGCCAAACGTCGTTCGCACCGTGGTATATTTGCTGCACCATTTGCCCATAGTAGGAATAGATTGCAGTATTCGTATTCTAGCGGGTGCAAAGGGGCGGATGTCGATGAATCAGCGTTGGGTGACGAGCAGAACGAGATTCAAGACAGGTGCAAGCGTCATGTATGACGGCTTGTATACCGATTGTTGGGGCGGACAGTTAGTGCTGTTTCGCGGCGATCGGTTTCCAAGTCATCCGGAAGCGGGACCTACGACTTGGACGTATGCCAGAATTGGAAACCGCATACGCCATGGTTCGTATGAGGAGTATGCACAATAGCTGGATTGCCGCAGAAACATAAGCCGGACAGCATCATGCTGTTCGGCTTTATTGTTGTTCCGAGAGCCAAGCGGCCAGCTTGTCGATATCGTCTGCGGACAGTTTGTTGGCGAATGCTGGCATGATGTCCCCGCCGTCTGCAATCTGCTTCACAATCTCTTCCTTCGTCATTCTGCTTCCGACGGTCCGAAGATCGCTGTCAGGGCCAACCTTGCCGCTTAGGTCTGCTGCGTGGCAGCTAATGCAGCGCGCGTTGTATAAGGCAATAGCTTCCTTGGATCCTTCGAGTGAAGACGAGGATTTGGATTGGCTGCCACAGCCTGCAAGTACAACGAATGCAAGGGCTGCCGCCAGCAGCCTCCAGTGTCTGGTACGTATCATGGCAGTGCTTATTTTGGTCATGGCTAAGCCTCATTTCTTGCAATATTTAACTATGAGTATAACATAATGTTTTTTAACTTCTCATTGCTTCGGAGTCTCTTTATAATTGGGAAGAACAGATCTTTGGGCAATGACAGCTTTGAATCTAACATTAGGAGTTTGCGAACTTGATATACGACGACTTATTGCTCAGAAGGTTGAATCAGATCGAGGTCGAGCATGCATTAAGTGGAATATCGCGCAAGGAATCCGGTTGGACGCATGATGTGAAAAATTCGGATCTAACCCGCCTGTTCTATCCTATCAACGGGAAGGGCTGGCTTCGCTTTGAACATAAAGAGCTTGTGATGGAACCAGGGTTTCTCTATATGCTGCCTGGATCTGTAGATCTGTCCTATGGAACTTCAGGCGATGAGGATCTAGTAATTTACTGGACTAATTTCAAAATGAACCTAGGCGGCTTTCAACTGCTGACGGAGCTGGACATCCCATTCGTTGTCACGGCGCCGGACAAGCATGAGGCTACTGATCTGTACGAGAAGCTGATCAGACTGCAGCAAGCAAATACGCTGCTGAAGAGCTGGCGTACGAAGGCTGTGCTGCTGGAGCTGCTGGCCTGCTTCCTGGAAGGGGCAGGGCTTGAGCAAGCATTCATGAATAGACGAGATAAGCTGGACCCGTTCCGGGATTCGCTTGCTTATATCGAGGAGCATCTGTCAGAGAGCATATCGATCGAGAAGCTGGCCTCGATTGAGTGTATGCATCCGAATTATTTTACGACGATATTCAAAAGCGTTGTAGGCTCTTCGCCAGTCAACTATATGAATGAGCGGCGGTTGGAGCTGGCACGGAAGCTGCTGGGGCAAACGACGCTCAACGTATCCGACATCGCGAGCAGGGTGGGGATGCAGAACCATTATTTGTCCCGCATGTTCAAGCAGCAGTACGGTATTACCCCTCGACGTTATCGGGAGCTGTCTCAATCGATTGATGGCGCGATGCAGCCGATTCCGGAATTGCAGCGTCAGGCAAGAGTGGAGAAAGCGAAGAAGGTGGACGAGGGAGTTAAGCAAGGAGTGGAAGCAGATGAGCGGGACTGAACTAGAGCAGGAGCTGTCGCAAGCGGAGGTGGCAGCTTTGTTCGGAAGAGAGCTTCTGGGCTGGTATGACGTTGTGAAGCGGCAGCTGCCATGGCGAATCAACCGAGATCCGTATCGCGTGTGGGTTTCGGAGATTATGCTTCAGCAGACGCGCGTGGATACGGTTATTCCGTACTATGAGCGTTTCATGCAGCGTTTTCCGACGGTACAGGCGTTGGCGGAGGCGCCTGAAGAGGATGTGCTGAAGCATTGGGAAGGTCTCGGCTATTACTCGCGTGCACGCAATCTGCAGGCTGGCGCTCGGGAAGTAATGGAGCGTTATAACGGGATCGTGCCTGATGATGCTGCATCGGTCGCATCGCTCAAAGGCGTTGGTCCATATACAGCAGGTGCGATCATGAGCATTGCGTTCAACCGGCCAGAGCCAGCAGTAGATGGCAACGTTATGCGGGTGCTGTCGCGGTTCTGGCTGCTGGAGGACGATATTGCTAAGCCGGCGACGCGAGTGAAGATCGAGAAGCTGGCACGTTCGATCATTCCGGAGGGCCGAGCTGGCGATTTCAATCAGGCGCTCATGGAGCTGGGTGCGCTCGTATGTACGCCGAAGTCGCCGGGCTGTCTCACTTGTCCGGTGATGGAGCATTGTGCAGGCAGATTGGCAGGACGTGAGGCCGAGCTGCCGATCAAGACGAAGGCGAAGCCGCCGCGTCCGGAATGGCGGCTTGGCGTCATTGTCGAGGGCAGCGGAGAGAATGCGGGGAGGGTGCTCGTCAGACAGCGTCCGGATACGGGGCTGCTCGCCCGCATGTGGGAGCTGCCCCATGTGCTCGTGCCAAAGGATGCGCAGAAGCGTCTTGGCAGCGGCAAGAGCGAAGCGATTAGTGAGCTTGAGCAAGCATCGCTAGCAGATCAGCTTGCTCGGATGCTGCACGAGGAGGCAGGTCTGCTCATTCGCCCGCTTCGCCACTCCACGAGAGCGGAGCATGTGTTCAGTCACATCCATTGGCATATGGATGTGTTCGAGGCGGATATGCCAACCAACGGGTCGGCAGCGAGTGGTGATGTTAAAGCGTCTGAGCAGAACGGGCCTACTGTGGGGATCGGTCTGGTCGCGGAAGGCGTAGGTTCATACAGTCGAGAAGAGCTGCCGGCGGGGTATGCTTGGATTGGCCCTGAGGCGATGGACACGCTATCTTTTCCGAATTTGTTCTTGAAGCTGCTGCAGCAGCACTGGGGAATTAAAGGAAGGGGATAATAGGTATGAGCGAACTTTTAGATATGCTTCATCAGCACAAGATCGTGGCGATTCTTCGCGGCATCGAAGCGCAGCATGCAGATCGGGCTGCACAGGCGATTATCGATGGCGGCGTTCGACTGCTGGAAGTAACGATGAATACAGATGGTGCAACGTCCATTATTAATCAATGGCGGACCAAGTTCGGCGACGGTGACGCGCGCATCGGTGCCGGTACGGTTCTCGATGTGGAGATGGCCCGCGAGGCAGTTGCGGCTGGGGCGCAATTCATCATCTCGCCGAACCTGGATGAAGAGGTAGTGGCTTATGGCGCCGAGCGCGGCATTTCGGTATGGCCGGGCTGCATGACGCCAACAGAGATTGTTCGCGCATGGAAAACCGGCGCGGAAGCGGTGAAAGTGTTCCCGATGGCATCGCTCGGCGTGAAGTACCTCGCGGAAATCCGCGCGCCGCTGAACAACATTCCGATGCTAGCAACGGGCGGCGTCGATATCGACAACATCGGTGACTACTTCCGCGCTGGCGCTTGCGCGGTCGGTATGGGCAGCAAGCTCGTGAATCTCGATTGGATCCGCGCCGGCGAATACGATCGCGTAACGGAGCGGGTCCGCCAGTTCGTGGACGCGGCGGCCTCGGTGTAGTGAAGTGTGGCAGGTCGTTTGTGCCAGGGCAGCAATGATTCCTAGTTTGGGTTCGTAGAGTGCAGGGGATGTCTTTACGGTTGCTATAGGGCTTATTCGACTAATTCTAATCCTTTTCTGATTGTAACGGTTGTGAATAGGCCTAATTACACCGAAAACATCAGAAATAGGCCGCTAAAGGTGAAATAGCCTTGTTGGTAACCGTTAGCAGTACAAGCGTGCGATTTTTCTGCAGATAGCAATTATAGCAACCGTTGGAGCACCGTGATCTCCCCTTAAGCCGAAGTCACAGCCGAACCTTGAGGATCGCCGCGTGTTGTTCCTTTCGAAGACAACTCTTTATAGGAGTCTGCAGCGTCTGCTGCAGGCTCTTGTTGCATTTAAGAACGGTGTTCGTGTGGGATGACAGCTTGATTATTTGATAAAGTCTCTGAAGTAATAATATAGGGATGTTATGGCTCCGACTAATAGGGTCGTGGAGGCGAATGCTGCAATTAGCTGCTTGTAGTGAATGAATTCGCTCGGAACAAATAGGAAGAAGGCGATAAAAAGAATCATGAGTGTGGTGAACATCTTATTGGTGACATTAAGCCGAATCTGAATACTGTACTCGTCTTTTTTTCCAATTTTGCTCAAGAAGAAGGTGTATACCAACATACTTAGCAAGCCAATGGCTCCTGTAACCCCTAAAAATGAGTTGAAATTTCTCGAAACATCCAGCCACTTATCGAAGTCCTCGAACACATTAATCTCCTCCTTCTTCTTCGTACGAGAATATCTCTTCAATGCTTACCCCAAAAAAATTCGCGATTCGATATGCCAGCAGCAAAGACGGGACGTAGTTGTTCTTCTCCATAACGAATATGGTTTGTTTGGATACGCCGACGATTTCCGCTAATTCACTTTGGGACAACTTTCTTAGAACCCTGTACTCATACACTCTGTTGATGATCGAATCGGAATCTTTTCTCAGAGTTGACACCTCCTAGCAATTATTATAAAGTTGGCTTATAAAAAAGTAAAGTAAACTTATACGATCAGGCGCACGGATCAATCTTGGAGACCAACTAATACGATGCTAGGAATAAGAGATCAGAAAGGTAGGTGTATGCGATTGTCCAAAGAGAATAAACCATTTTACGGGGGGCTCGCTGTTATAAACGGCGTTATGTTTTCTGGAAAAAACATTCAGACGACGACCGTTCGATTGAAGGACAGCACGTTCGATCACTTTGATATCGATCGCAAGGAGTTTGCCTGGGCGAAGAAGCTTCGTAAAATTCCGATTGTAAGAGGGCTTGTATCTGTCGTTGAATCCAGCGCCAACGGCAACAGGCATCTGAATTTCAGTGCGGAGAGAATGGCGGATCTGCCCAAAGAGGCTCATGATAGCCGTCAATCGAAGCTTGTCTTAACAATCGGGGTAGCTGCCGCAGGGGTTATTTCGTTTATCTTCGGAAAAATTGCTTTTACTGTCATTCCAGCCCTTATTGCAGGAACCTTCTTCAAGTCGTGGTTCCCTGGCCATGTGGAGCAGAATATCGTCGAAGGTGTCATCAAATTTCTCTTATTGCTCTCGTATATTTATCTTATTTCCATGACACCGATGATTAGAAGAGTTCTTCAATATCATGGAGCAGAGCATAAAGTCATTAATTGTTATGAACGTGGCATGGAGCTGACGGTTCAGAATGTGCAGCAATGCTCGAGATATCATTACCGATGCGGTAGCAGCTTCATCATGTTTACGATTATTATCGGGATGTTCGTCTATATGATTGTACCGACCGACCCGCTTATCGAAAGAATTTTATACCGGCTGTTATTGCTGCCCGTTGTGATAGGCATTTCTTTTGAAGTGCTGTTCTTGACGAATAAGGTTCGAAGCATACCAATCGCCAAGTATCTAGGCTATCCGGGAATATGGGTTCAATTCTTCACGACGAAACAGCCGATGAACGATCAGGTTGAAGTGTCTATTGCTTCATTCAAGCGGCTCTTGGAGCTGGAGAAGGCAAACGGAGAAGTGCTCGAATACACCAAACAAATAGGTCAATGTAAAAAGAATAATGAAACAAGCAATATAGATGCCAAGTGCTTTTATTGACATGCTAACTTTTTGTTGAAGTTGGTTCATTATAGAAGGCCATATTCTTTTATATCTAAACTTGAACATGAGAAGCAGGCTAATAGAATCACGAACAAAAAAAGGAGCCTGCAGCATCGGGCCGCAGGCTTGTTCAAGTTTTATATAATAAGGGGGGTCTTGTCATTTATTATAGAAATGCTAGATGAATTTAACCTGAGTAGAACATTACAGAAACATTACAAATTCGGAACCGCTTCCAACTGCTGTTTCATCCAATCGAACGATTGCCTGCCGCTCACCTCGTGACCGCCCTCGAACAGATCGTACGCGAGCCGATCCTCGGCATTCGCATCCCCATACAATCGTTGAAGTTCAGATACCGCCATTTCAAACCCTTCAGAAGGAAAAATAGGATCGCGTCTGCCTGACTCAAGGAACAGCGGGCGCGGTGCGATCAGTCCAAGCAGCTCCGGCAGCTCCGCCTCGGTCAATACGCCCGGCGTATAGTTGCAGATGCAGTGCCGAATATCCCAGATGCTATCCTTAAATGTATTCGGATAGCCGATCAGCAGCGCAGCACGAATGCGTTCATCGAGCGCCGCGGCAGTATAACTAATAACCGATCCGCCTGAGAAACCGGCAATTCCGATGCGAGCCGGGTCTACATCAGGCCGCGTTAGGAAGTAATCAAGTGCGCCGAACAGCTCCGTAACGCGCAGCCCGGTTAACGTCCGGCCGAGCATAAGCAGCTTGGTCGCCATCATATAGCAGGAGTTCGGCGCATTCGGGTCGCTCGCCAGATCGCTCGCAAGCCGCCGCTCGCCAAATCCAATGACGTCAGGCGCAATGACAACCATGCCGCGTTTCACGAGCTGTACCGCAAAATGCGAATGGCCGCCCGTGCCTCTCGTATCCATCTCCCCGTCAGCCGTCATTCCGCAAATCTGTCTGCTGCCATACCCGTGCCCATGCACGGCAACAACCCCCGGCAAGCGGCCGCTTGCTCCTTCGGGAATCAACACGTATGCCCCAAACGTCAGCCCCGTTACGGCAGACAATTCCACTCGTTCTCGAATATATCCGTCACATACGGTACGTTCCAGCAAGATTGGCTCATACGCAGTTGTCCGCTCGAAATGTCCAAGCGAACGACGAAGTAATTCAAGCAGCTGCGATCTGCGTTCCTCTGATGATTGCTGTGCAGCTCCAAGCTCCCTAACAGCCTTCTGCTCCTCATACCATCGTGCCAGTGCAGCATCCCCTTGGCGCATCCATTGCCCCTCCTTGTGGTCACATCTGTCTTAATCATAACGGGATTCACAAGATATTGAGAAGTGTGAACAGCGCGATAGTGCACAAAAGCCGAAAATGTTCACAAGAAAAGGAGCGAATAAGTTCATATTTTTCGCGAACCTACTCTTTCTGGCTTGCCGGCTGTCCGACTACACTGAGTGCAGCACCTGATCGATACATGATCGAGGAGAGGAGAAACCAGCATGCTTCGCAAGAGAGGATTTATGTACGAACTCGTCAAAAACCGGCTGATGTTCCTGATGCTGCTGCCCGCGCTGATCTTTTTTCTAATTAATTCGTACATCCCGATGGTCGGCATCTATTATGCATTCACCCGGTTCGACTTCAACACCAGCTTGTTCAATAGTGAATTTGTCGGCTTCGAGAACTTCAAGTTTCTATGGCGCTCCGGCATCTTGAAGCGGCTGACGCTCAATACGCTCGGGTATAACCTTGCTTTCATTGTCCTGAGTAACGTATTCGCGATCGTGTTAGCCGTGCTGGTCAGCGAGCTGAAGCTCAAATGGTTCAAGAAGCTGACGCAATCCGTTCTATTCCTGCCTTACTTCATCTCATTCGTTATCTTAAGCGTTATCGTCTACAACCTGTTCAACTACGAGAACGGCTTTCTCAACACGACATTGGAAGCGCTTCATATGGAACCGGTTGATGTATATAACACCCCTTGGGTGTGGGTGCCGCTCATCGTCATCTTCTACCTATGGAAAAACCTCGGCTACAGCATGATCATCTATCTCGCAGCCATTACAGGGATAAGTGAAGAGTATTACGAGGCTGCCAAAATAGACGGAGCGAACATTTTTCAACGGGTATGGCACATCACGGTCCCTATGCTGAAGACCACGTTCATCGTCCTGCTGCTATTCTCGCTCGGAAGCATTATGAAAGGCCAGTTCGACTTGTTCTACCAACTCGTCGGCAACAATGGCGTTCTCTACAATGCCACCGACATTCTCGACACCTACGTTTATCGTTCACTCAAAGTAACATTCGATATGGGCATGGCTACAGCCGCAGGCCTCTATCAATCTGCCTTTGGCTTTGCACTCGTCATGACCGTCAACTACATCATTCGTAAAATCAACGACGACTACGCGCTGTTCTAAAATGCTTCAACCACATCAGAAGGAGGTTCCCCATGAGCGTCACCTCAACCGATCGTTTATTCCGAACACTAGCCTATACCATACTCATCATCGGCAGCCTGCTATGCTTGTTCCCGTTCCTGCTCGTCATCTCGGCGTCGCTCACCCAGAATGAGTCGATCATCAAGCACGGCTTCCATCTTATCCCGAAGGCGTTCTCCCTGGAGGGCTACCGGATGGTGTTCCGGTTCCCTGATCAAGTGCTTCGCGCCTATTGGGTCACGACGGTCACAACCGTCATCGGCACGCTGCTCGGCCTGTTCATTATTACGATGACGGGCTACGTCCTGCAGCGCAAGGACTTCAAATACCGCAACGTGTTCAGCTTCTACATCTATTTCACGACGCTGTTCGGCGGCGGGCTTGTGCCGTGGTACATCCTGCTCACCAAATATTTGAAGCTGACGGATACGTATACCGTGCTCATCTTCCCGGGACTCATGACGCCATTCCTTATCATTCTAATGAAAAATTTCATCCGCTCCGCCGTCCCTGACGAGCTGTTCGAATCCTCGAAGATCGACGGCGCGAATGATTTCACCATCTATTATCGCGTTGTGCTGCCGCTATCGCTGCCCGGCATCGCCACAGTTGGCCTGTTCCTGGCGCTGGCGTACTGGAACGACTGGTTCCTGTCTTCGCTCTTCATTAACGATCAGCGCATGTACCAGCTGCAATTCTACTTATATAACGTCATCAATACGATGTCGTTCGTGACGCAGATGGGAGCCGGCACCGGTGTATCGCTCGGTACGGACATTCCGACCGAGTCGACGAAGATGGCGATGGCGCTCGTTGTAACGGGACCGATTATTCTGCTGTACCCGTTCGTGCAGCGGTATTTTGTCAAAGGACTTACGATTGGCGCAGTTAAGGGGTAACGCTCGTAACGACCGGTTACATCCATCGGGAAGAGATAAGGCGACAGCTTGGCTTCTCGGGGGTTAACATATTGTCAAATGAACCAATCCAAAGGGAGGATTCATTCATGCTTAGATCAAGAAAGCTCTGGATGTCCATCTTGTCCGTCATGCTCGTTCTTACTGTTGTTCTATCGGGGTGCGGCAAATCCGATGACAAGACGGACACATCATCGAACACGACCGACAACACGGGGGATACCAAGACAGACACGACGACGGATACACCGAAGGAAGATGACGGGGCGAAGACAGGCATCGATACATCGAAGCCGGTAGAACTGCAATTCTACATGCTCGGCGACGCACCGAAGGATCTGCAGAAGATCCAAGACCTCGTGAACGAGATGGCGAAGGAAGAGCTGAATACGACGGTTAAGTTCAACTACACGACATGGACGGACTGGGACCAGAAGTATAAGCTGCTGCTCTCCTCGGGTCAGCCGATCGACCTCATCTTCACGGCGGACTGGACGCAGTTCCAATCGTATGCGAAGAAGGGCGCCTTCCAGGACATTACGGATATTTTGCCAAAAGCAGCACCTGGTCTGCAATCTTACGTACCTGCTGACATGTGGGATGCCGTTAAGATCGATGACAAAATCTACACCGTCCCCGCAACGTACAAAGAATACGTCACGCTCGGCTTCGTCTACCGCGAGGATCTGCGCGCGAAGTACAACCTGCCGAAGCCGGTTGATCTGGCCACATTCGAGGAATACCTCGACGGCATTAAGAAGAACGAGCCGGATATGATGCCGCTGTCGATGAACTCGAACGTGCGCGACAACCTGATCGCACCGATCCGCGATCTCGCGCATGATGCAGTCGGCGCAGTGCCATACGGACTTGGCATTACGTATAAGGATCCGTCCAACGTGTACTCGTATTGGGGCTCTGACGAACAGGTTCAAGATTTGACGCTCGTACAGCGGTGGCAGGAGAAGGGCTTCTTCGCGAAGAACGTCCTCAACGTTAAGGATACGATGCAGGATCCAGTCGTCAGCGGCAAAGCAGCGGCTATTCTCGGCGACAACCCTACGCGCTACAACGATACTAAGCTGAAGATGAAATCGGCGCATCCAGATTGGGAGCTCGCTTACTATCCATTCCCTCTGGCAAAAGGGTATGCAACGCCGGTTCACCCGATCCATAACGGCTTCGCTGTTCCGAAGAGCAGCAAGAACGCAGAGCGTGCGCTCGCATTCTACGAGAAAATGGTTCTCGACAAACGCTACAACCAGCTGACCGAGTATGGCGTTGAAGGCACGAACTATAAAGTAACGGATGGCTACTATGAAATGATCGGCGACAGCACGTCCAATGGCTTCCCGCGTGAAGGCATGAACGGCTGGGCATGGCGCAATCCGGAGTTTATGCTGTTCGACAAGGACTTCGATGGCGTCAAAGAAATTTTCGCATCGCTGGACCAAATCCAATCGCCGGATAAGTTCACCGGGTTCGCTGAAGATTACACGCCTTATCAAGCGGAGAAAGCAGCGGTTGAACAGGTTGAGAGTCAATATTTTGCACCGCTGTATGCGGGTCTAGTGGATAATATTCAGGAAGGCTTGCAGACCGCGATGTCGAAGGCGAAGCAGGCAGGGCTGGAGAAGATTCACGAGGAATACAAGAAGCAATGGGAGCAGTATGTAACGGCTAACGGAATTAAGTAAGGAGCTCAAATTGGCGTCGGCGTCCCCCAGCTCGTTCGGGCGGACGTCGGCGCGTTCCTTGCTGTATGCAGGGAAAGGGACAACTCGCGAAATTAGGCCATATGCATCATAAATCGCATCAAAAATCACATTGACTGAAACCCCTTTCACTTTTACAATCTCGGTATACATAAAGTGCGTGTTCTAATATCGAACGAGGAGGAGCCGTATGCGACTGAAGCATAACGAAGACAATGGCAAGCTGTTTATTCGATTGCTCCTTAGCATCACGCTCTGTATTGTGGTGACGCTGATCGTCTCTTCTGCTATTTTGTTCACCTTGTTCAATCGGATCGCCCTCAAGCAGGTGTACCAATCCGACCTTGCGGCGCTTAACCAGACGAGCAAAGAGGTCGTCGGAATGACAGACAGTGCGCAGTCGCTCTCGTTCCAGCTCTATCAGAATCTGACTATTTCGAAGCTGATGTTTTACGCCAAACCATCCATCTACGACTCCGTTGCTGCTATGCGAGAGCTGAGCAACTATTTGAGCTCGATGCCCTACATCAAATCGATCTATGTTTATAACCCTAACTCACCTTACTTGTATTTATCCTCCAATTCGAAACAAAACGGTCTTCTCGCGCCAAGCGAGCTTGCCGATCAAGATATATTGAAGATGCTCGATAATTACCGGGACTATAAGCCGTTCACGCCAATTCCGCGTACGATTCCGGTCGATGTGGACTCGACAGACCGGCAGGCCGTCTATACATATTTGTGCTATGACGCGATCGGGCTTACGGACAAGGTCAACTCGGCGATTATCGTGAACATTGACGCGCAGTGGATTAATCGTGATATCGGCAGCCATGCCGGACGAGGGTCGAACGGCAAATCGTTTATTATCGATAATCTCGGCAGACTGTTGTCCGGTGATGATCTGCTGGTCGGAAGATCGAGTGACGAAGCAACGGCACTTATCGGGCGCATTGTTGCGGATGAGGACTCGGGTTATTTTATCGGGCAATCAGAGGGGAGCAAATCGCTTGTCTCGTACACGAAGCCCGACTCGCTGGAATGGCGGTATGTTCGCATTACGCCTTATCGGGATGTGACGCGTCAAGTAAACGACATTCGCCTATTGACGATTGCTGCAGCGGCTGCGATTCTCGCAGCGGGCTTGATTGCTTCCTTTATTCTGTCACGGCGGCTCTATATGCCGATTGGCCGAATGGCCAGTCGGATGCGTACGCTCGAGACGGAGAAGCGGAATAGTCTGCTGACGCTTCGGCAGGACTTCCTGCGCAACCTCGTGCTGGGGCGCGAAGCGCTTAATCCTAGGCCGCTGCGCAGACGAATGGATGACTTGGGCATCGAGTTCGATTTTCACAATGAGTATCGGATGGCGCTGCTTGCAATTGACCGGTTCCAATCGTTCTCGGATACGAGCGGCCCGGATGCGCGTGTCTACAAATATGCGATCATGAACATATGCTATGAGCTAGCGTCTCAGTCGTACAAGGTGGAGACGATCGATATGGACGCGGACGGTGTGCTGCTCCTGCTTGGCACTTCGACGGCTGCTCCGTTCGATGATGTCATGCTGCTCGAATCGGTGCTGCGGCACATTCAACAGGCGGTGCTTGAGCATCTGCGTATTGGCGTAACCATTGCATATACGGATGTGGACAGTCATGCGGTGCATGTGCATACGATGTATAAGAAGGTGAAGGAAGCCTCGCAGCATCGATTGTTCACGGGATATCGCTCGCTCATTCGTGCAAGCGAAGTGATTGTGCCGATGGTGAAGGAGTATGTCTATCCGGTTGATAAAGAGAGGCGGCTCATCGAGAGCGTAGCGGCTGGCAAGGTGGAAGACGCGATGCAGCTCATTACCTGCATGGTGAATGAGACGCGCAGTCACTCCGTGCAGGTGGCGCGCTGGCTGCTGTCCCACCTTACGATGGTGCTGACGAATGTGCTCCATTCGCTCCAGCGGAGCCATGCGATCGTATTCGAGCGGAGTCCCGAGCATATGCTGACGGTCAGCGACCAGCCGTTCGAGACGCTGCAGGAGGCGGAGACCGCCTTCCAAACGATGCTTGAGGAAGTGAGAGAGAAGCTGGCCGAGAAACGGAGCATGCGTCACGAGGATCTTATCAAGCACATTCATCAATTGATCGAAGCGCATTACAGCGACTCCAACCTGTCGCTCAACTGGATTGCGGATCAATTGGATTTGTCCCCGAGCTATGTCGGACGTATTTATAAGCAGATCACGCTTAATGCGCTGATCGATGTGATCAATTCCGTGCGGATGGAGCGCTCGATTGAGCTGCTAGAAGGCACGCACTATTCGGTGGCGGAAATTGCAGAGCGGATCGGGTATACGAATCCGTCGTATTTCTATCGCATGTTCAAGAAACATTACGGCGTCACGCCAACTGACTACCGCCGACGCATCGCTGGCGAGGAAGGCAAGGTAGCGAAGGGGTAGCGGCGGTTGTCTGTTAGGCAGGTTATTTGTCCCTCCTTATCACATCTTCAACGTCCGACCGTTTCTGTTCCCTCGTGTCCGGTTATAATGATGCTAACGAGCAGGATTATGGAAGGAGCCGATGGCCATGCGGGTCACTCGAGTTGTACTGCTGGCCGTCATTGCCGGTGTGTTGGGAGGAAGTCAGTTGTTTAACTATTGGAAGCAAAAGGTGCGTCCTATTGCAGTTGACGCCTCAGCAGGCACCGGGGCGCTTGCAGCATCTGTAGAGGTGAAGACCGAGAAGTCGCTGACCGAGTATATTAAGCAGCAGCTTCAGACGCATACCGAGCGGGTAACCGTCGCAATGCTCGGCTCCGATCACTCGGAAGCAGCGCTGAAGATGGCATTGGCTGATGCAACGGCAACCGATGATTACATCGCCTATATTATCGATTCCTACTATTACACGATACGCGAGACTTCACGCCGAACGGATGTGGAGCTGCGCATTCGTTACCGTGAATCGGCAGAGCAGACGGCTGAGGTCAATCGAATTACGGATCGAGCACTGCACAATATCATCCAGGACGGAATGAATGATCATGAGAAGGTGAAAGCGATCCACGATTGGGTTGTTGACCGTGTAGACTATGATCATTCGCTTCAGAAGTATACAGCTTACGAAGCGCTGACTACTGGAACGGCAGTCTGTCAGGGCTATGCGCTGCTCATATATAACATGCTGACGAAGGCGGGCATTGAGAATATCATTGCAGCTGGAACGGTAAACACCGGCGAGCATGCATGGAATATGGTGAAGCTGGATGGTCAGTGGTACCATATCGATGCTACATGGGACGATGCGGCTGTTGCTTCAACCTCGAGGGTGGATGCGGCGCAAGGCGCGATTCTCCGCAGTCAGTATCGTTACTACTTACTGACGGATGAACAATTGCGAACGGATCACCAGTGGACCAAATCGTATCCGAAGGCAGCCACTGTGTATGTGGATGCGCTTCGCAAACGAATGCAGACCGTACCACGAGAAGCGGAACGTATGGCAAAGCTTGAGTCTGCGGTTGGTCTTGATTGGCTGAAGCCTGAGCGGACTGCCAGCTCCGTCACTACGCTTGCGAATAAGCTTGCGGCGATGGCGGCACGCGGAGGGCGGGAGCTGCAGGTGAGGTACACGAGGGGCGATTCCTGGAATGAGGACATTCGCGCCGCCGTTCGGCAGGCAGGCATCCGAGATGGCTATCAGGTGCGGAGCACGCCTTACGGTACGGACGGTTCGGTGCTGCTGGAAGTGAAGCTTTCTGCATAAGAGATTTATAGAAGCGGCCTAGTCATGCTCCACAGGAGCTGACCAGGCCGCTTTATTTTGCTGCTTAAGAATATGATGTTGTTATTCATTTGCTTGCGAGTGATTTACTTTGGCAGGAAAATCTTGCGCCGCTTGGCTTAGAAATGCTGTAATCTCCGATGGTTCGCCATGTACCTTCATACTCCATAATGCATTGAATTTGATGTTCAGTATGGACGGATCGAGTCTCGTAATCGATTGGAAGCCCAATGAAACCCGCGATCCATTGAGATAGAGATAACAGTTAAGTAACCGAACAAGAAAATTGACAAAACAAGCAGACCAAGCAATTTGCTAGAATGTTTGCCGATGAGCATGCATTTACGCCCCTTAAAGGTAGAATGGCTATACTTGAAATTTTAACCAAAATAGTAATGATTTCAATACCCATTCTTCTATAGACAAAAAAGAAGCCTGCGGCACCGATCGCCACAGGCTTATCAAAATAATCTATTTCATAAAGGGGGGTCTTGTCACTTATTATGCTGGGCGAAGCTGAAATGAACCTGAAACGGTTATTACAAGTGTGTGACAATGCGGCATCAGCTTTGTTACATAGGCAGTATTTGCTAACGGACAG
>Ga0065721_10004105_pt1 | contig 45704 bp, 41 predicted proteins | sample Mesricmetagenome_FD_59108 | JGI IMG/M metagenome (GOLD analysis project Ga0065721, IMG submission 59108) | Mesophilic microbial community from rice straw/compost enrichment Sample: eDNA_1 v2 (version 2) | ecosystem: Engineered > Solid waste > Grass > Composting > Bioreactor | place: USA: Davis...
CCGGAAAGTCCAGTCCCTATTTCATTTTCAAAGAACAATTCACTGGAAATTTCAAAGACCCATTCCAGCCCCCTCGGGGGCTGGAAATTGAACTAAAAGAGCTTTCAAAAGATACTATACGAGGAGAGATCAACTATGAAGGAGAATCATGCAGCACCCTCCTCTTATGTCGGCATGTGGGTGACGAAAGACGGTTATATTCGGCACGAGCTGCTGCCCGGCGGGCGATACGACGAAGCCAGAGGCAATCGCAAAAGCGCCTATCAAGGCCGTTATGCCATCGAAGGCGATCACATCGAATACGTGGACGACACCGGGTTTACGGCGGACGGCGATTTTAGGGATGGAGTCCTGTACCATGCGGGCATGGTGTTATACCGGGAAGAGAAGGATGACTCGAAGGACTAATTTGTAAAAAAAGGGGAATCGGAAAATGTCCGAAATCAAGGAGAAGGTAGTCGTCATTACGGGAGCAAGCAGCGGCATCGGCGAAGCCACGGCTCGGATGCTCGCCGCGCGCGGCGCTCATGTCGTCATCGGGGCGCGCCGCTTGGATCGGCTGGAGGCTCTCGCGTCCTCCATTCGCGCGGAAGGCGGGTCCGTCGAGTATCGGCAGCTAGACGTAACGAAGCCCGATCAGGTAGAGGCGATCGTCCGCCTGGCTCTAAGCCGCTACGGGTGCCTCGACGTGGTCGTGAACAATGCCGGCGTCATGCCGCTGTCGCCCCTTGAAGCGTTGAAGATCGAGGAATGGGACCGCATGATCGACGTCAACATTCGCGGCGTCCTTCACGGAATTGCCGCCGGCCTTCCGATCATGAAGGAGCAAGGCTTCGGCCACTTCGTCAATGTCGCCTCCATAGGAGCTTATTCCGTCACTCCGACGGCGGCGGTTTACTGCGCAACGAAATATGCCGTAAAGGCGATCACCGAAGGACTGCGTCTAGAAGTGGGCAGCCGCATCCGCTCAACGCTAATATCGCCGGGCGTGACGGAGTCCGAGCTGGCCGACAGCATCACGGACAGCGGGACCAAGGAATTCATGAAGGAATACCGCCGCCATGCCATTCCGGCGTCGGCCATTGCCGAAGCCATCGCTTACGCCATCGGACAGCCGACCTCCGTGGACGTGAACGAGCTCGTCGTCCGGCCGTCGGCTCAGTCGGCTTGATGCGGGATCGTAAGAAAATACAAAAAGAAGGCGTCTCCCGTAACGGAGAGGCCTTCTCTGTTTTGCAAAAGTTATCTTACTCGCTCGCTTCCGGCTGCTGGATTTGGCTGCGCAGGTAGCCGTCGATAAACGGATCGAGGTCTCCGTCCATGACCGCCTGCACGTTGCCCGTCTCGACGCCCGTGCGGTGATCCTTCACCATGCTGTACGGATGGAACACGTAAGAGCGGATCTGACTGCCCCAGGCGATATCCTTCTGCTCGCCGCGGATGGCCGCCAGCTCCTGTTGCTGCTCCTGAATCTTCAGCTCATAGAGCTTGGACTGAAGCATCTTCAACGCTTGCTCGCGGTTCTGGATCTGCGAACGCTGCGTCTGGCAGGCAACGACGATTCCCGTCGGGATATGCGTCATCCGGATCGCGGAATCCGTCTTGTTGATGTGCTGACCGCCGGCGCCGCTGGCCCGGTAGGTGTCGACCCGTACATCCTCCATGCGGATCTCGATCTGAACGTCGTCCGGAATCTCCGGCACGACGTCGCAGGAGACGAAGGACGTATGACGGCGTCCCGAAGCGTCGAACGGGGAGATCCGAACGAGGCGATGAACGCCCTTCTCCGCCTTCAGATAGCCGTACGCGTTATATCCGCGAATCATGATCGTGACGCTCTTGATTCCGGCTTCGTCGCCCGGCAGATAGTCGAGCAGCTCGACCTTGAAGCCGCGCTTCTCCGCCCAGCGGGTGTACATGCGGTATAGCATGGACGCCCAGTCCTGCGACTCGGTGCCGCCGGCTCCCGGATGAAGCTCCAGAATCGCGTGAGACTTATCGTAAGGCTGGTTAAGGAGCAGTTGAAGCTCGAACGCGTCGACTTTGCCCGTCAGGGCCTTCACGTTCGACGCCCAATCTGCTTCCAGATCCTCGTCGGTCTCCTCTTCCAAAATCTCCTGCATCGCTTCGAGATCCTCGAGCTCACTGTTCAGGGCGCCGAATTGTTCGACGACTCCCTTGACCGCGTTCATCTCGGAGATGACGCCTTGCGCCTTCTCGTTATCGTCCCAGAAGTCGGGCGCGGACATCTTCACTTCGAAGTTCGCGATCATCTCCAGCTTGAGATCTAAGTCAAAGAGACCCCCTAAGTTGCTGGAGTCGCTTCGCGGTCTCGCGAAGATCTTGCTTTACCGAAGTATCGGCGATTGCCATGTTGAACCACCTCTTGAGGTTATTTTGGAGGACGGACGCGGCGAAACGGCGCCTACGCCGCTGCGATCCGAGCAGCGAAGCGCCGTTTCCAACCTTCCCTCTAGCTTATGCGTCCGTGACACAATTTGTATTTCTTGCCGCTGCCGCAAGGGCAAGGGTCGTTCCGGCCGATATTCTCGACCTTCTTGGCCGGGCGCTTCGGTCCGGCTTCCGCCTTCGTGTCGACGGCTTGGCCTTCGGCTACCGCTTCGCGCTTCACGTTGCTCTCGACTTGCGCCTTCATGATGTACAGCGTGATCTCTTCTTCGATCCGCTCGATCATGGAGAGGAACATGTTGTGGCCTTCGAATTGGTACTCGCGCAGCGGATCGTTGCCGCCGTACGCGCGAAGGTGAATGCCTTGGCGAAGGTGATCCATCGCGTCGATGTGGTCCATCCACTTGCTGTCGACGGCGCGAAGCACGACGACCTTCTCGAATTCGCGCATCGTCTCGGTTCCGATGTTCGCTTCTCTCTCGTCGTAGTACTTATTGACGCGGTCGAAGAGCCACTCGACGAGCTCATCCTTCTCCTTGCCCCAGATGTCATCCTTCGAGATGCTATCGTCAGGCAGGAAGTTCTTATGAGCGTAGGCGATCAATCCTTCGATATCCCAATCCTCCGGAACCTCTTCGCCCGGGCAGTGGTTCTCTACCGTGCGTTCCACGACGGAGCGGATCATGCCGGTCACGATCTCGCGGATATTCTCCGAATGGAGAATTTGGCGGCGATCCCCGTAGATCTTCTCGCGCTGCAGATTGATGACGTCGTCGTACTGCAGGACGACGCGGCGGGCATCGAAGTTGCTGCCTTCTACACGCTTCTGGGCGGACTCGATCGCGCGGGTGATCAGCTTGCTCTCGATCGGGGAGCTCTCGTCGAAGCCGAGGCGCTCCATCATGCCCATAATATTGTCGGCGCCGAACCGGCGCATCAATTCGTCTTCCATCGACAGATAGAACTGGGACGAGCCCGGGTCGCCTTGACGGCCCGCGCGTCCGCGCAGCTGGTTGTCGATCCGGCGGCTCTCATGGCGCTCGGTGCCGATGATGTGCAGGCCTCCGAGCTCCGCCACGCCCTCGCCGAGAATAATGTCCGTACCGCGGCCCGCCATGTTGGTGGCGATCGTCACGGTTCCGTGCTGTCCCGCGCTCGAGATAATGGCGGCTTCCTCGGCGTGATACTTGGCGTTCAGCACCTGGTGCTTGATGCCCTTCTTCTTCAGCATCTCCGAGACGCGCTCCGAATTCTCGATGGACACCGTGCCGACGAGAACCGGCTGGCCGGTCTTGTGGCGCTCGACGATCTCGTCGACGACCGCCTTGAACTTGCCGTTCTCCGACTTGTAGACGACGTCCGGGGAGTCCGTCCGAATGTTCGGGCGGTTCGTCGGCACCTGCACGACCTCGAGGCCGTAAATCCGCTTGAACTCTTCTTCCTCCGTCTTCGCCGTACCGGTCATGCCGGCCAGCTTGCGGTACATCCGGAAGTAGTTCTGGAACGTGATCGTAGCCAAGGTCATGCTCTCGTTCTGAACCTGNAGCCCTTCCTTCGCTTCGATCGCTTGGTGCAGCCCGTCGCTNTAGCGGCGGCCGGCCATCAGGCGGCCCGTGAACTCGTCGACGATNACGACNTCGTCTTCTTGAACGACGTAGTCGACGTCCCGCTTCATAATAAAGCGAGCACGCAGCGCTTGGCTGATATGGTGGTTCAGCGTCACGTTCTCATGGCCGAACAGGTTGTCGATATTAAACGCGCTCTCCGCCTTGCTGACCCCTTGGTCCGTCAGCGAGATGCTGCGCATTTTCACATCGATCGTGAAGTCCTCCGTCTCCTCCAGGCGCGCCACGAAGCGGTCCGCCGCATAGTACAGCTGCGTGGACTTCTGAGCCTGTCCGGAGATAATAAGAGGAGTCCGCGCTTCGTCGATGAGGATGGAGTCCACTTCGTCGATGATCGCGAATTGAAGAGGGCGCTGCACCATCTGCTCCTTGTATAGCACCATGTTGTCGCGCAGGTAGTCGAAGCCGTATTCGTTGTTCGTGCCATAGGTAATATCGCAAGCATAAGCAGCCTGCTTCTCTTCATGGCTCAGGCCGTGAAGGTTGCAGCCGACGGTCATGCCCAGGAACTCGTACAATTGCCCCATCAGCTGGCTGTCGCGCTGCGCCAAATAATCGTTGACGGTGACGACGTGCACGCCTTTGCCTGCAAGTGCATTCAAATATACCGGGAGCGTGCCGACGAGCGTCTTCCCTTCGCCTGTCTTCATCTCGGCGATCTTGCCGGAATGAAGCACCATGCCGCCCAGCAGCTGCACGTCGAAATGACGCATCTTGAGCACGCGCTTGGAAGCCTCGCGAACGACCGCGAACGCCTCCGGCAGCAGGTCGTCGAGCTCCTCGCCCTTAGCCAAACGGCCTCTGAATTCGTCCGTCTTGGCGCGAAGCTGCTCATCGCTTAATCCCGTAAAAGAAGATTCCAATCCATTGATCTGTTCGACGGTCTTCATGAGCCGCTTGACTTCACGTTCGTTGGGATCTCCAAACATTTTTTTCACTATTCCGAGCATAGTCTACCCCTTCCCTCTGTGCGGGTAAAGCCGTATCTACTTATTTTAACAGTTATATAGGGGGCGGGCAAGGAAGGGAGGCCGGATGCCGAATATAGGCAATCCAAGGAGTGCGGGCGGCCGTAAAATCGAAAAGCCTGCGTCCTCGCGGCTCCATCGGAGCCGGCGGATCACAGGCCTGTTGAACATACTATTTATTCAGCGGACTCGATCAGTCCGTATCTTCCGTCGCTTCTGCGGTAAACCACGTTCACCTCTCTGGTGTCGGAATTCGCGAACACATAGAAGTTATGTCCCACCATGTTCATCTGGAGGATCGCTTCCTCGACGTCCATGGGCTTCAGGTTAAACCGCTTCGTGCGGACCAGTTCGTACTCGTCTTCCTCTTCGAATGTCGCGAGCGCCGCCGCGCCCCTTGAACCGGTTCCATATTCCTCCTTGAACAGAGCTCTGGACGATCCGTCTTGGCGAAACTTGCGGTTGACCTTCGTCTTGTGCTTGCGAATCTGCCGTTCCAGCTTGTCGGTCACCAGATCGATCGAGGCGTACATGTCCTCGCTCTTCACTTCGGCCCTAAGCAGAACGCTTGTCAAAGGAATCGTGACCTCGACGGCATGCAAGCCCTTGGTGGCGCTTAGCGTTACCTGCGCGTCGGATAAGGGAGGTGCTTCCAAATACCGTTCCAGCCGGCTCAGCTTCTTCTCGACGTATTCCCGAAGAGCGAGAGTGACTTCCATGCGCTGACCACGAATGTTGTATTTCATAGGCATTCCTCCTTTGCGTGCCTTCATCATACCACATCAGGAGGGGCCGAATCATTACATTCCGATAATAATTTTGAATTATTTGAAAACTTGGCTCAGAAAGTGTAAAACTAATAGTAAGCGGTTTCATAGTTTCGTGGTAAGAGACGTAGCGGGAGCGGATCGTCCCCTCTTCGAACGCAACAAGAAACCCCGGATCTCTCCGGGGCTGGGTGGCCGGCAAATCGTTACGGTAACCGGTTCTTTCTCTATCCCTTTATGCTAAGGTGACGCAGACGCGCCAATGATTACGCTTTAACGACGTTTGCTGCTTGCGGGCCTCTTGCGCCTTGCACAATGTCAAACTCGACGGATTGGCCCTCTTCAAGGGACTTGTATCCGTCCATTTGGATTGCGGAGAAGTGTACGAACACGTCGCCGCCTTGCTCTGTCTCGATGAATCCATAACCCTTCTCTGCATTGAACCATTTAACTTTACCTTGCATGTGCTGAACATTCCCTTCATTTTCAATTGACATAGGCGATTTGGCCTGGCCCACACCCCGAATATACCATTAGGGATTTATTGGTGTCAATGGGGTAAATGTAAGCGGTAACATGGATTATAAATATTTCTTTTCTCGCCCTAATAGGTCTACATTCTCCTTAACGGACCTAATGACGTATTCGACATCATCATTCGACATGAATGGGAAAATGGGCAGGGATTAAAATGGTAGTTTGGATCACAGCGAATATGTCAGCTGTCGGATTTCATCATTCAAAGAAATAATGGGATACAAGTCCATAGCTCAGAAATTCTGGATTCATTTATTAGGGAACGTTTTTTTGTATATTTCTTGCAGCTTCAACGTTTGTTTCTCAATATCGAATTGCTCTCTTACTCGTGCGATCCCGCTCTTACTCATTTGCTGCCACAAAGCTGAATCGGATAACAAGCGAATAATCGATTCCGCAAGCCCATCACTATCTTTTTCTTCGACCAACAACCCAGTGACATTATGCTCAACAGCTTCGGGCACGCCACCCGAACGAAAGCTCACAACAGGAAGCCCCATTGCATTCGCTTCAGCAAACACCATGCCGAACCCTTCAGCATCTCCTGTCTCAGCTGTAATACTCGGAACAGAGAATATCTTCGACTTATTCATCCATTGTTTTACGTATTCATGGGACCGCCCTCCCAGAAACTCGCAGTTAATGTTATGGGCCTGAGCATATTCTTCTAAGTTAGACTTAAGCGGACCATCTCCAATAATGACAAGTCTATAGTCCGGGTACAATTGCTGTACTTTCTTCATTGCCTTTAATAAATATATACAACCTTTTTTTTCAACCAGTCTTGCAACAAAGAGCACAATCGGCTCTCTGACTATCGACGGGTCATGAATGAATTTTTTCAGATCGATTCCTATATGATGGACTATTATTTTATTTTCAGGTATCCCCTGATCAATCATTTTCTTTTTGATGTAGTTTGACACTGCAATAAACTGATCGGCATATTCAATCAGGCTCTCTCTTCTTTCGATATACTTACTTTGGCAAAAAGAAGCTGTTGCCGCTACTTCATCCCTGATGGTTGCATCGTAACCGTGGTAGGTTACGATGATAGGAACCCTCAACTTTTTCGCAAAGGGCAAAATAGTTGTCGCCGAAACTCCAAACTGTACATGTATGAATTTGGGCTTTATCAACAAGAATTTCATCAGAAAATGAGGGGATATTCCGTACCGAATAAACAAAGACTCACGGATCCTGCCTATTCTGGTCCCTCTTTTTTTGTTGACCACAAACGTGCGGTTTCCTGGTGTTTCAATCCCACTTACTTTACGGTAGCCTGCATAATATACATCGTAATCGGTTAGGTTGCTGCCCTGACCTAGAATGAATGTTTCTGAAAGGGGCAGAACATGATCACGATACATGACAACAACTTCTTTAGCCACTCAATTCTCACCCCTCAATCAACCGCTTCAAATACGCATTCATCTATTGGCAAACCTAGTCTACAGAATGCATCCGCATCAATAAGTTTAATCTCTCGATTCGTTCGCTTAATAATATTGAATATTTCCTTGCTAAAGTGTGTATTTGTAACAATTACGGCATCAATTTCGTCCTTTGATCGATTGAACGGCCTGACCACATACTTATCGATTTGAGTATCCGCTTTACCGATATCTTCATCAATAATACAACTTAGGCTAAAATCAAACGTCTCACAAGCATTATAAAAAGCCATTCCAAATAAGCCAACGCCCCATAACCCGCAACGGTAACCACGACTTTTTAAAAACTCAAATAAAGTTCCGGTTTCTGGATTACCAACATACATGGAAGCGGCCATGTGTCGATCACTAATCTTTTGGAAATCTCCCGAGCGCAGGCACTCGTATCGCATGAATTCATATCGGCTAATGAAATTTTCTTCGCTGCAATTTGTCATACCCAATTTCTCTAAACCTTCGAAATATAAAAAATTATATAAAGCTTTCCTATGCTCATCATCGATACAATGAAGTGAGTACATTAGGCTAGATACAGCATTTGAATGGAAACTGCGACTGCAGCTTTCGAATACCCCCTTTTCCATCAATGTCTTCCTAATCGCCATCAATGCTTCCCAGGTGCACCTTGGATGCTTTGCCCTATTATTCGAGGTCTGCGTCGATACATTCACCCTGTAAAAATACAATGGAGAGGCCGATTCGATATAGATCATCTTCCGTGCCTGTGTCAAAATAACGTACCCAAAGTAAACATCGTTCGCGTTTTTCAAATCCTGAAACTCAATCCCACAATCTAAAACAAATGATCTTTTGTACATCTTCGTGTACGGTGCGCAACTCCATATTTGAAAGGCCTGCTCATTGATCCGCTCAAAGCCAAACACCTTATCTCTTAATAAATACGAAAAATATAAAGATGTTTGATAGTGAGTTACTCTCTTTGAGACGTTATCATACTTCGCAAAATCGTAGATGCCCAGATCAGCGTTTTCACTACTGCATCGTTGATATACGGTCTCCAAAAAACTTGGGTCGCAAAAATCATCCGAATCAAGAATAGATAAATATTTGCCTTTCGCTATTTGAATGCCCATGTTTCTTGATTGGGCAGCGCCGATATTATTTTCATTATCTACGATAACGATCCGCTCATCGTTAGCTGCGTAATCTTTTAAAATAGCTAATGAACCATCTGTCGAACAATCGTTAATGCATATGATTTCTATATCCTTCAACGTTTGGTTAACTAGACTATCAAGACACTGCCTAAGATAGTTCTGTACATTAAATACAGGGATAATGACCGAGACTTTTATCATCGTTCTGGGCTCCAACTCCTTTGCTTACTCTTCACCCGAATAAATTCTTTCAAGCTCATGAATTTGTTTTTCAAGTGAGTAACCTGCATTCGCTACAACATCTTTGCAATCGGTACGAGTATACCCTTTAGATAATTCCTTAATAGACTCACACCAAGCGTCAACATCAAGCGGTAAGTATTGGATGTTATCTGTTATTTTCGCTTCTTCCGGCATTATATCGCTTACTACGCACTTTAATCCCGCAGTTTGTGCTTCTACTAATACAAGATCAAGCCCACCAAACCTTGACGGCAAACAGAAAATATCCATAGCCTGCATCAGTTTTGGAACTTCGATATCCGATTGACGACCAAGGAACAGCACCCGTTCTTCAAGCCTAAGAGCAGATACGGTCTCTTTAATAGAATCCAAACCTTCTCCTTCCCCGATCAACATAAGCTTTGCATTCGGAATTTCCATGCTTACTTTCGCAAAAATCTCTAATAGCATTTCATGATTTTTTTGATAAGCAAACCTCCCTACATGCCCGATAACAAAGGAATCTTTTAAACCCAGATTTTCTCTGTATTCCTCGCGGACTTTCGGATTAAAGGCAAATTTTTCTGTATTAATTGCATTCTTTAAGATTTGAATTTTTTCTTTTGGAATCTGTGGACCATAAAGCCAATCAGCAGCAGACTGCGCACAAGCTAAGTAATGAGTAGCATGGTGTGGCATAAAGAGTTCTTTCTGTTGTTCGTGTATCTCAATTGCCTTCTGTCTCAGATCGGGGTCATTTATGCCAATCATATTATTGTGAGCATGAACGATAATAATTGGAATTCCTAGTTCAATTGCAATCTCTTCGACCAGAAAATTTTTCCAATGATTTGTGTGCAGATGTATAGCGTCATAGTCCTCTGACAAGATTGCCTTTAGTTCTGATATAAATTGCTCCCTATTCTCTTCTGCATAGCAAGAAACATAATGAACTTTGCATCCGTCTTTCGTTAATTCCTCTTCAAAATCAATAGATTTACTGAACGTAACAAAATCAAATTGAAATCTAGACTTATCTATAAAATCCCAATTTCTCATGGAGTAATGCGTGATTCCAGCTCGTGTTTTGGCGATTGGCAATTGCAGAACCTTGATTTTCCTCATTTCTTTATTCCTCCCATTCGTTACACTTCGCTTGACTAACTTCTTGATTTATACAATTGCAACTCATTATAGAAAATTGGAAGTACGTTCTGGAACTGTAATTCATCTAACATGTTGATAATATCACGATGGTGGTTTGCAAATGTTGCAATCAGAATGAGAGCATCTGACCTGTACTCTAGTAAAGAGTTAATTTCTTTCACAGGTATCCCACAAATAGCCAGGGGATTATTCGAGTTATCAGTGACCGCAAAGCAGTAGATTTCGTTATACCCTTGGTTCTGTAAATATTCGAATAAAATAACGCCTACTTTTCCTGCTCCAAAAATAATAACTTTACTGTATTCTCTTAGTACTCGATGGAGTTGAGCCTCTCTCTGCGGGCTCTCCATTACAAATTCAATTATTGTATTCGGTTCTTTTAGATAAGGGGTATTACTTATTCGACTCTGCGGTTCTATCAAATGAATATCAATAATATCATTTATTTTTCTTACTAATTCTATAAACTTCTCATATCCATCTGCTACATATTTATAAACAGCAGCACTTAAATCATCATGCATTATTTCTACCGCAATGGTGTGTAGCTTGCTTAAGCGCTTGGCTCTTGAGATGGTTAGCAAATCAATAATTCCCATAGTGTAGTCAAGCGTTGGGGCAAACGAACTTATGAAATTCTTATGACTCGCTCGATAGCAGTACGTGATTTTTTCCATCGCATAAAATTCACCTGCATTCACCATTGCTTGGACAAAAAAAGGCGGATCCTGAAAACGAGCATAATACGGAAACTTGATGCCATTCTCCCTCAGGAAATCAGCCTGATAAATAAACCGCTGAAAACCAAAACAATATTGATAGTCTTCATAACATACTTTGTGATTCCCTGAAAAGGTATAATTCTTCCATCGACCGTAATACTCTGCAATGATCTGAGTTGTCGCCTCCCCTCTAAAACTGCTTAACGAACCTCCGCATATAAGGACCTCATTTCTAACGGCATTCATATATATTGACTCTAAAATGTCCATTTCGGGGTAGTAATCATCCGGATCCATAAACGCGATGAACTCCCCTTTTGCTATATCTATAGCGTTATTACGAGCAGCCGAAACACCTGCATTTTCCTGCTCGATCACAATCAAGTTGTCATGTCTATCCGAATAGTCTTTTAGAATGTCTGACGAATGATCCGTTGACCCATCGTTAACACAAATCACTTCTATATCTTTTAACGTTTGTGAAAACACGCTGTCGAGACACTCTACTAAATAACTCTCCATATTGTAGATAGGGATAATCACGCTAATTTTCGTCACTTGCTATTAACACCCCATTGAAGTTTTCTGAATCCAGAAGCTTCCATTATTAATGTGATGCTTAACTAGCCATTTCACTTGCATAATTAAGTCTATATTTATTATCGAAATATGCTAAAGGTCTCTAAAGGGAAGAAATCCGCAATAAATCATTATTTTATCAAAAAACTGTATCTCCATTGTTAGCTCGCGCATTACAATGAAGATACAGTTCAGACATTGAATCATTAAACCGCACAGTATTGTGTCATGCATCGAATTTCTGACCGATCCGGTAAACTTTAGGTCAAGTACTTAGCTATTAAATAATGTGATAAATAGTGTTTAATATCATTGTTATTTAATACGAAACACGGCGAACATTCTTTAACATCACTTAATACTTGATCCGCTAATGGAAAAACAAGCATTAAGTCATCTTTTTTAAGTGAACTAAAGTCTGGCTTCTTGACTGCTTCACCATCGCCTGAAATGTCCCAAAGCTCCATTGGCTCAATTGGTGTATTCTTTAATAAAGGAATCAACGCAGCCGCAGACTTGCCTAAAGCCCCGTATCCGATAATGCGACAATTAGGTTTAATGGATATCTTAGTCGGCGGAATGCCAAGAAGTATATTTTTTATTGACAAAACAAAAAATTCTTCTTTTCCAATTACGTCATATTTTGTAATTGGAGTTGTAAATTCATAAATCGAATTCATTGTTTCTACCAGTTGCTCAAGAGCTTGGTCTATGTATTGGTAACCATCAGATATTTTTTTAGCATAACGATATAGATGATTGCTTCTTGAAATCAACGCAGTTTTAATAAGATGTTCTTTCTTTTTAGAATCAGCTATTTCTTCTGGTAACAGATTGATTGCAATTTCACATAGCTGGTAGTATTCATCATAAAACTTTTTCTGTTGTTCATATTTATCATGACGTGAATGTCCTAAATCAGCCACATTAAAATGATACAGGGGTAAGTCAAAATATTTATAATTTCCATTATGCATGGTCAAAGGTATTATATAACCTGGCTCATGGGAACCGTTGGTTTCTGTAAAGTAACTTTGGATTATATTGCATTTTTTAAAATATTCCGCCCTCACTAAATAAACCCATACTGTCATGCGAATATCCCCCAGAAGGTATCGCTCAGTATAAAAAGGATCTTTACTTTTTATTTTGCTCAAATAAACTGGCTCAAATGCTTTATTTTCCCCGTTTCCTGTATAACGTACCGCATTGCAAATGCAGTAGTCGTATTCGGTATTTTCATCGAGCCATCCAGCCATTACAGAAACATACTTGGGGTCTAGCTCGTCATCGCTATCCACCATGCAAATATAATCGCCAGTAGCCAGAGCAAGACCCGCTTTGGCAGCGGCACATACTCCGGCATTCTTCTGATCCTCTACAATAACCTCAAATCCACGGTTTCGGAACTTAGGCTCATATTCGGTTATTACTTCACGGGTACCGTCCGTAGATCCGTCGTTGACAAGTATGAGCTCAATATTATCCCACTCCTGCGCTAGAATGGAATCGAACATTTCTCCGATATATTTTACTTTATTGTAGCATGGCATAACCATACTTACTTTGCTTTGCATCCGTCTACCTTCTTCCAAATCAGATTTTGAACGCCATCCTAGGACTCTCCATCCTCACTTGCAAAAATTGCTCTATTATCCTTGCCATTATTATAGACTCCTCAGCAGTCAGCTTATAGTTACGTCTAGCGGGTTCATTAATATTACGAACAAAGTCAGCAAGCTCAAAGCGCATTCCGTATCCGGGAAATGGCGCAGAGAAGCTTTCATTGTTATCCGGATTTTCGTAACATACCTCGAAAGTTTTAGTCAGCCACCAAGGCGATTTAACTTGAATATATCCTTTAGTGCCGGAAACGAGCAACTGCCCCTCGCTTTTAACGCCTATGCCGGTTTTCACCGTGGCAATTGCGTCTTCGAAGCGGAAGTGTGCTTTCGTATAGATATCCACATCATTAATACCTCTAAAAAATTCAAATCTTAGTTCATTAAATTTTGTTCCTAGCAACTTCATGATAGGCAACAAATTATAGCTGGCAAGCTCCGTAAAGCTACCGCCTGCAACAGGAAGGTATTCCCGCGCTTTGGGGTCGCTGGGTATAAGTTTTGTGAATGTGGCTTCCACATCGTAAATTTTTCCAATCCGCCCACTTTTCGCAATTGCCAGGAGATTGAGGAAACTGGGCGCATAAGCTGTCTTGATAGCTTCCATTAACACAAGACCCGTTTGGCGTGCCAAGTCATACAACTCACGCGCTTCGTTTTCGCACAAAACCATTGGTTTCTCGCAAATAACGTGCTTTCCCGCTAACAATGCCTGTCGGGCATATTCATAATGGGTTTCATGAGGCGAAGCAATATAGACACCATCAACATGGTCAAGAAAGAACCCGTAATTATCGAAGGCCATAGCCAGTTCGAATCGATCGGCAAAGGCTTTTGCACTGCTTAACCGCGGGTTAAATACCGATGTTACAGAGAGCCCGCTTACGAATTTCGCTTCGGACAGAGTTCTCTCTGCTATACGGCCGCTTCCAACGATTCCAAGCCTAATACTTCTGTTCCGTTCACTGCGTAACTCTGTGCTTGAAATATCCTTTGTCCTCTCGAGATAGACAACCTCGCAGTATTCATTTAGGTAGTCGAATGTGCCGCGCCAATCGGATCCCACAACAAAAATATCGATGTTATACTTTTGAACGTCCCCAATCTTCTGACTCTCATGATCCTCTACGATAATTTCATCAGCATAGCCGCAGCTTCGCACATTATCGATGCGGCGCATTAAGGAATCAACGACATTCATTTTTCCCCGTTGAATGTCATATTGCTCTGTTGTAACACCAACAATGAGATAGTCGCCAAGCGCCTTCGCACGTTCGAGTAATCTGCGGTGACCTTCATGGAATAAATCAAAAGTTCCGTAAGTGATAACTTTTTTCATATTATTCTCCCCGGTTCGATTCCTAGTGACCGTAAGCGCGATAAAATGTGTGAGTGATATGTCGTAGAAGCAATCACAATACGATCGTAGTCCTTTTCAAAAAAACGCACTTCTTCTGGGGTCAAGCAGCGTTTTCCTTCGAACAGGTCGCCAGACTTTGCGTAAGTGTCCGCAAATGCGACAACTTCGCAGAAATCCAAAGTGGAAAGCTGGAGGGCATATTGTTCACCAACTTTTCCGATTCCATAAATGACGATACGCTCCTTTTTATTTACCTTATCAAACGGAAATAAATATTGAACCCCGACATCTAATTTTCTTGCTTTATCTGCGTGTTCAGCTCGAGGAGGCAAAGTGATCTCCTGTAAGCGGCTGGTGGATACTTCTTTCGTATAGGGGAAGAATACCAAATCCACGCCTACGGCTTTAAGTTCTTCTTCATCATGCCCCCAACCATCGGCGATGTGGTCATCTCCACTGAACATGGCGTCAAATCCGTATTTTTCCAAGGCATTAAATTTATAGATCAGAGGTTCTGTCGTTATATCAACCTCGTCAACATACTTAATCGCACCTACAATTTCTAAGCGTTCTTTAAGCGGTATGGTCGGCCATTTATTTTTGCGCTTCAAGACAAGCTCATCAGTAAGAACGCCAACGATCAGCTTATTGCACCGTTCCTTCGACCGGCGGATTAAATTAAGATGCCCCATATGGAACATATCGAATGACCCTGACACATACCCGATATTCCAATGCTTGTTTGTATCTGTGGCCAGCAAGCTTTAATCCTCCATAATATCGAAAAGTTCTTTGTTTTGATCATAAAAGTCGTCAATCAGGGCTGGATTATTTAATTTCCCGTAGCTATAGTGCCCGGCCAATACATTTTCAGCGATAATAAATGAATAAAAATTCGTGAAGGTTAGGAAAAAAGAGGCGAAATCCTGTTCGTCATGCCCTAAGCCGGTGCCTTCTACAACTTTAAACCCACCCATTTTCTCCCAAATAGTTCGTTTGAATAATATAGCACCGATTGAAAATCTATGCGGACAAACAAAATAAGAATACGGCATGTTACGCACTTTGTTTGATGTTTCGTCCAAAGGTAATGTATGTTCCCAGAGGAATATTGTTTCTTCTGTCTGCCCCCCGAAATGAGTATCAAAATCATAATAGGCTTTGCCGAATTTGTCCTCGAACTCGCCGAGACAGTTCATTTTCTCCATAAAACGAATGCTTCCATGTACATTGACGGGAATTAATGGCGCAACAATCCCCACTCGATAAGGGGAATTATTTTCAACATGTATATAAGTGTTCATCAAACCATCGAAGAAGCCATCGCAAATGAACATATCCTCGTCGAGCTTATAGATATATTCTGCATTTGGATGAAGCTTTATGGCTATATTTTGTATTAAAGATAGATTGTTTGTCTTGGTAGATAAATAAGACCAATTGTTGTTATTACAAATTCGACTAAGCTCGGGCACATATTTTCCCGATGACATCACGCATACATCAATATCATTTGGTATAAACTGCTTAATACGCTTAAATACAATATCCCATAACTTTTCTTTGTAGCCTGCAAGAACTATCAATGTTTTATTATAATTTTTCCGCTTATCTTCGAACGTAAACGGATCGTAGAATTTTTTGGGGGACATTGTGCCCCAGTTACAAACTATAAACTCACAACGATCTAAAAGATTGAGTTCCCTTAGTTGTTTAGTAAAATCATGTTCGAGTTGAGGCGATGTTACAATAATGCAGAATTCGCCTTCTTCCTCGCATAGTTTCTGAGGAGAAACAACAGGAATATCGTAAATGGTCTTCCCTTGCAAAAAACTTGAGTTATCGCAAACACACAAAATATTGTCCGGCTGTTGGTATTGTAATAATAACTTTGTATTTCTCCCAGCGGGGAACAACACAACCTTCTTGTTTTTAATCGAAGAAATATCGCTTATTGTTTTCCCCTTTATATAAAAGCTTTCCATATGATATCTCCTAACATATAAATTGTTTATCTTAATCAGCCGCTCCAAAGGAGCGGCATACTGGATCAATAAATTAATTTACAGTCGAGCGTAATTTCGGGCACTCTATTCCAAGCAATAAATTTCCGTACAAACTCTGTGTCAATTGTCCTAACACCAGGGCAACTCTGCCGCACATACTGTAATATATCGGCTGATTTCGGCAAAACAAGTACAATGTCATCTTGTTGAAGTTCATTAAATAATGGTTTCGTTACCACGTTACCTAAAATCGTGCTATCCGATTTGGCTCCAATATCCCAAAATAACTCGGGTTCTAGGACGGTTCCCGCAAGTAGAGGTAAAACTGAGCTTGCTACTTTCCCAAGCACTCCATAAGCTATAACCCTAGAGTCATCCATTAACGGAGCGAATTTTAAGTAGTCCGGCTCTAAAATAAGTTCATCCAGAGTATTCATAATATCCATGTATCGTTTGGACTTGAACACGTCAGATTCCAAATGAGGTTTCGGGTCAAACAAATCATCAATTAAAGCCGTTGCACTGTTGGCAACTTCATTTATGTATAGATCTCTGTTACTTACGGCTTGTACAACCGAATCCATATCGTTTAGATGGTATAAGCAATCTTTTACGTTACCTAACTTAACCAAAGCTAAAAATCTATTTTTTTCGTTCTGGTTGAGATCAGCGCGTTCAATGGACCAATTGTAGAGATAAGAGTAGTCTGTATAATACTTTTCAACCTTTTCGTAGGTGTCGAAGGAATACATATCGCTAGCGAATCGATTGAACCTGTACAGCGGTTCTTCAAAGCATTTTAGCTTGCCGCCTCCAAGCATAAATGGAACTGCAAATAGGGGCTCATATGTTTTTCTACGTTCAATGCAAAAGTTTTCGATCAAACGGCAACGTTTCACATAACTAACTCTCGCCATGTATACCCATGAGGTAGTAATAATTTTCCGTAAAATATGCCGTTCCAGCAGATGCTTGTTATTCGACATGGTTGCGGCACTGGTTATAGCCCGTGGTTCTACTTTACCGTCATTAATAACATAAGGTCTATATGAACATGCGGTCCATTCATAATCCTCATTTTCGTCCAGCCAGCCTGCCATGGTGGATACATATTCCGGTTCAATGTTATCGTCACAGTCAACAAGGCAGAAATAATCCCCTGTCATCTTAACTAGACCGGCATACACGGCCGCACAGCAGCCTGAGTTTAGTTGATCAACAATAACAACCTCATACCCCCGTGCACGAAGCTTGGGCTCGTATTCGGAAATCACCTCACGAGTACCATCGTTTGATCCGTCATTGACAAGAATGAGCTCAAGGTTATCCCATACTTGGGAAATTACGCTCTCCAGCATAGCCCCGATATCGTTCACTTTGTTGTAACAGGGTACAACCATGCTCACTTTACTCTGCATCTGTTTAAACTCCTCGTAACATTATAATGAACTAACTCAATAAACGTTCTGCAGGAACAGCATATAGTACTAATTCGAATACTGTGCCCGTATACTTTCTAACAAAAAAATTATAATCGGTTAAGAGATCTCGTAAGTATAAAGGAATTTCATAGAGGTCTTCACCTTTGTGGTATAGGCAAATCGCTAATATCGGCCGGTTTTTCTTGATTGTTTCTCGTGCCCCCCGCAAGGCTGCAAGTTCAAACCCTTCCACATCCATCTTTATATACGTCGGAGAAACCTCACTTAATTCCGTATCAAGGGTTGTAACTTCAATTAATACACCTCTATCGTTATCAACGATCCGATTAGCAGTTTGATTTCCTAAAATATCAAAAAATGCCGAACCGCATTCATCCCCTACCGCCTTTTTTATTGGACGAACCGGAATACTTAATTTAGCGATTGAGTTTTGTAGCATTTTAAAAGTATCATCTGTCGGCTCAAATGCTGATATACCGCTTAAAAATGGATAAAACTCAGCAAATTGCAAAACTGTATCCCCCGTGTATGCGCCACAATCAACAAAGTAATCTGATTTTGTTAGTTCAAATAACTCAGGTGCGATATATTGCCATTTAACATCAAGCCAAGGAGCAGATAAGGGTTTTACTTTCAATATACTTTCCAGATAATCATTGTAATAACATTTTGACACGTTATCTTGTAGCATGTACATGACATCTATGCATTTTGAGGCGTTTTTAACGCATGGCATGCCAATTGAAAGAACTCTAGAATGACTGTTAGCTATAAAACATATTTCCTCTTCTTTAAATCCTTTGTTCAGCATATCTGCAAGAAATGCATTTCTAACCTCAGACTTTCCATTTAATCCTGAAGGCGTTATGAAAAGCAATATATTCGACTTTGTTGCATCATCCGGAAGAAATACAGGCAGACCCTCTCGTAAAACGCCGTTTCCACCGATTCCTGTGTCTATAAAGAAATCTATTTTCACTCCATTTTCACAGAAATAGTTTAACCATAAAAATCCCCATTTCCCAGCACCGTATAGAGCTATTTGTTTCCCCTTTGAAACGGCATTAATTGCCATATCTATATATGTCTGAGTAACAAATGAACTCGTCGGTGTAATTAACAGAGCTTTTAATTTGTCTTCAAATGTCATATTAATAATCCCCCCTAAAGTTCCCAAATCCAACACTCAACTTAAAAAAGGGCTTCATTTAACTCATATTTCTTGAATATTTTAAGCCATCCATAAAAATGTAGAAATCGAAAACTTTCATCGCCTCAAGCTGCATGGCTATTTCTTTATGATAAATACTTGCGATAATGAGACGCGAATTCTCATCCATTAACAATGGCAATTCTGAAGGAGAACGCACAGAAACACCATAAGCCGAATTTCCCCATACGTCTTCTCTATTATCAAATGCGCAAATTACATTCAAACCTTTACTATAGCGTTCCATCCAAATACGAAGGCTATCGCCAGCACCGAAAATATACACCTTTTTACTTTCAATATCACATAGCATGTCTGTATAACGACGAACATACTCTTTATAAGACCGTCTTAAATCCACAATACAATTATCCCTATGCTTTGGCTTGCGACTTTTTGCTTCTGGCTCGTAAAGCCCGCCGGGATAGGATGTTATTAGCGTTTCTTTATAGCCAACGGGGACTGGTATTTTCAAATCCTCAAAATCCAATTCAAGACTTTCTGCAAACCAGCTTTTGTCATACACCCTCCTGCCATGCTCGCCCATGAGAACGGGAATCGAGTAATATAACTGATTAGAATACTTTGAGCAGAAGCGTTCATATCGCTTTGCAAGAAAGTCGTATTGACCCGATATTCCTCCAGCACCGAAACAAAACTCCTCCTTCCATTCGGGGACCTCAGTCCCTTCACATTCGTCAAGGGCAGCCGAAGCAAACAATTGATTTTGCATTTTTAATGCTGTTTCCTGAACAGACTTTGCAACATCGCCACTTGGCATATCGTCAAGGGGAAGGATATCAATATAGGCCCCCATGTGACCGCCACGAGTGTGTCCATTAGGAAAGTTCACGAGAACAGTCGTATCACTTCGACGCAGCCTTATAAAATGGGGGGCGGCGGCAGGGTCATTTTGCGTTGTTTGCAGGAAATAAGGTTCGCTAAACCAATGTTGGGAAAGCCTGAGACGATCATATTCCTTACGTGGCAGGGCAATATCAATATCGTCATCCCACGGGATAAACCCTTTATGGCGTACCGCGCCGAGAAGCGTTCCAAACATAGCGAACCAAGTCAACCCTTCGCGCTTTGCGACCCTTATAAATTCTTTTAGAATATCAAGCTCAACGGTCTGTAATTCACTTAGTTTGTTCACCAATTAATTCTCCTAGGGTATATACAGGTATAGTTATTTTCCTGCTTAAATCCTTTTTGATTTCTTCGCCATTAAAAATACTTATAATTAAAACATCACTTTTGCTGACCGATAGTATTTCTTCAACATTACCGTTATTTTGAAGCGTTTTGTCAATAATAGCTTTAACATCGATTCCGCAATCGCAAAGAACGCGTTGCAAAACCTTGCCACGCAAGCCAAATCCATAAATAGCCGGATTTTTAAATCCCATCTCATGTAGCTTATCAACTGCAGGAAGGAGCCTGAAATATCTACGCCGAGACTCCACTTCCCACTTTCTCGATATATTCTCCATCGCCCTCTTCGTCTCATACTCAAGCTGAAGCGACATGTCACCGAAAACTTCGTCGTGCGTTTTTATATCAGCTTGTTCGGATAACAGATCAAAGTGCTCTGAAATACCATATCTCGCTTTCAGCAGCTCAAGCCATGTTTTTGTACGGGCATCCTTTTCAAACGCTGGTGAATAGATAAGGGCCCACAACGCCCTTGTGAGAGCAACATCAGGCGAAGCATTGTCCCAATAATATTCCTGATCAAAAAAGATAAGATCATTCTTATCTTTATCATAAAAACAATTTGCGGGAACAAGTTCCCAAAAACATCTGCCATACTTTGAAGCCTTTATAATGGCTTCTTGAATGCGATCAAACTGGGAAATCATCTCGTCAACATCAAAAGTTCCATCTGAGAGCTTCTTTGCCCAATAATCCCACAAGGTCGGCAAGTTCAAACGTGGCATAACTAGCGAATCGTCTTTAATCTTCATTTTAATGACATTTACGCCCAAGTTCGCTAGTTCCTCGTGATTACTCAAGATTCTTAATAGGCTAGCCTTACCGTCGGGATGAAGGGGTACCTTGTGCACCGTTCCGTCACCGCGAACCGTTGTAACAAAGCGTTTGGCAGGTTCGCGATAAATCGTGATCGCCGCATAATCCACTATGCATGGCGGATCTTCTGTGCAAACCCTTGCTTCCACAAAATACGCGCCGCACATAAACTCAAATGCACCACCACGAATGACCTCTCGATAAAGGACACGTTCGTCGAATTGCAAGGATATGTCATTTGGGATATACGGAATAAAGCGTTGGTTCAAAAATTCATCGGGAAGATAGTTTTCTGAATACACCTCTCGAGTAAAATAATGATCTGTCAACGGGTAAAACCACTTTTGTCCTTCAAAGCCCGCAACTCTTAATCGAGCTTGCAGTTCCGTCTTACTTGGGAGAGCGTTAACCCCATGACCAAACAGCGTATCATATGGCAATCCCGTATTTGCGGCTCGTTTTCCAGCCCAATATCGCAAGGCAAAAGGGTTCTCATAAACGAGAAGCAAGCGACCGTGAGAACCCAATTTTTTTTTGTAAGCTGCCAAAGCTTCAACAGAGAAATCCTCTGGATCCATAACAACTTCATACGCAACCCCGTTTTCAAAGGGATACCAACAGAAAACAGAATCTTTCCATGGAGAGTTTTCATAGTATTGTCTTAATGTATCACTCAACATGGTAATATCCCCTTTTGCTCCTATTGTCTTATATACCAGACTGTAATAACTTAGAAGTTTTAATGATGACTACGCTAGATGTGTCGCCAATGGAAATTGGTACTAAAACATTATTCTGGCAGAACTCATCAACCGCTTGCTTGACGCCTTTAAATCGAATCGAGAAATAGTCGTGAATTAACAATATCCCGCCATCTGTAAGTTTTGGATAGAAAAAGTTCAAACCAGCCAAGGTAGGTTTATATAAATCAAAGTCCAGATTTACAAAAGCAAAGGTATCTTCAATTCCTGCTGTAGTTTCCGGAAAATAGCCCTTCTTAATGACCACCTTATCAGGATAAGGCATAGACTTCATTACGACTTCAGCTGATGTTAATCCGCCGAATGTACCGGCCAGTGAATTGGAAAAACCATTAGCCAACTCCGTGCCTATATCACGTTGGTCAAATCCTTCGAATGTATCAAATAGATACAAAGTTCGATCGAAAAACGTTTCATTAATCACTCTGGCAAAAGAACCGCTTAAAACACCGCATTCAGCACACGATCCAGCTATTTCTCTATCTCTAAGTACTACTGCTTGAGATTTTAGAAAAGCAATACGAGCTTTGTATGGGAGAGATACTAAACTATCGTCTATTTTGCTTTCATTTACACCCATTACAACAAGTCGCTGTCGTAACAATTCGATATCCATAATTGTGCCAATGTAAACTTTATCATAATCAAGCGTTACAATATCACTGGGGGAGATAACGGCTATCCCATTTACGCTTTCACCATGCAAATTCGAATCGTTATCAATAAAAGCTATGCAATGTACACCCTTTTTTTGAATTTGCTCAAGTACAGACTTTCCAGTCGCACCAGCACCATATATAACCGCTCTCTCCATGTTGCTCCTACACCTTCTTAATCCAAAAGTTTATAATAAGAAACAGGATGTGATTTTCTTTCACTTTCCGGAGGAATTGTTAGATAATCACCGAACTTATGCTTTAAGTATGCGTCGGAACTTTCCGGCCCCAATAAATTCAAATTCTCAAATTTATAGTCAAACGTTTTTTCATACCACTCGCGGGTACCCTCACTTACATTATCTCGTGCAGGAAAAGTCAATACTCTTACGCGCTGAGACTTCTTGTGGTTACTTCTCGCAGAAAAACGCTGCAAATGATTTGAGACCATTTCAAGCGGTATCATGCTGAGTAGAAAGTATACGCCACGCATTAGTAAATTCTTATCTATATTCTTGCCAACTTCCGACCATAGAATTTTACGGATTATTGTACAGTGAAGATTATGAATCTTCTCTGCCAACTTCCCATCAGGCACATTGTCGAAAGGGAAAATATCAATAAATATCCCAGACTCATAAGGCATATGAGCCTGTCCTTCCCTAAGGAAATAAGTATCCTTCCTTCTGATTTTCCCATACCCCCAACGATAACCGGGAGTTGCCCTCATATCCTGGAAGTAAAATCGATCATGGTCTAAATCCGTTTCACATACCTTGCGGAACTTTTCATATTCTTCCCTAAGCAGACCAATATCTGCATCATCGTCCCACGGTATGTAGCCTTTATGACGCACGGCACCAAGCATGGTGCCACCGATCATAGTGTAATTAATGTTATGTAACCGACATATTCTATCCACTTCCGCTAACATTTCCATCTGTATGAGCTGAACGGCTCTTAGATCATCCGGAGAAAGCGGACCTTTTTTCATATTATTCTTTTGCACTTCAATCTCCATGTGCCAAAGCACCTTTCGCCCAGTCAATTCGATTAACCATCACCGTGTCCACGCCGAGATCCTTTGAAAGAGTAAGATCTTCATCGCTATTTACCGTCCAAGGGCGTACCAAAACGCCCCGCCTTCGACAATCTTCCACCAAAGAAGGATAGCGCAGCATATGAATGCTTGGATGCAGTGCTTCAGCTCCTACCTTTTCGCATTGCTCCCCGGTAATAAATATGCCTCCGCCGCAAAGCAGCGCAGTTTTTGTAGATGGCTCAAGCTGCTTTATTTTCTGAACGGAATAGTGATTGAATGACGACCATACAATTCTGTCGGACATGCCGTACTTTTCTACCAAATTTAACGCAATATGCTCAATGCCATCGTAATAGATAACACCTGTTTTCAACTCAATATTGATAGTCAATCCTGTCGGTTTCAATAACTCTAAGACTTCTGTAAGCGTCGGTACTTCCATAAATAGCGGCTCAGTAAGTCCTCTTTTATTGAAGTTGAGCTTTTTGATTTCAGCAAGCGTAAAGTCTTTAACCCACCCTTGGCCGTTGCTCGTTCGGTTAACGGTTTCGTCGTGGATGACAACGATCTCTCTATCCTTTGTAAGCTGTATGTCAAGCTCCACTCCGTCTGCGCCCATTTGGGCTGCCATTTGAAAACCTACGAGCGTATTTTCTGGAGCGGAAGAATAGGCCCCACGATGACCCCAAATTTTCATTAAAGCCACTCAGCCTTTCCACGCCTGACAATTTTATCTTTACCGGCTCCAAATCTCACAAAGCGTATTTGTCTTTTCTCTGTGTTAACGAGCATAATATCGAACGCTTCTTGCGAGGGCTCGCCCAGTTTGCGATCGGGAGTGATAAATCCTTCTGACTTATATTCCGTAAATGCTTCACACTTGGAATTTACTATAGATATAATAGGAAAGCCCTCGGCATTGTCCAATAAGTCCGCATGATTATGACCATTTATATAGGCAAGAATTTTTCCGGCATGACGGTTTAATATCCCCATCAACTCATGTACGCCCCGCATTTCCTTAGCCCAATACTGTAAACGGCTAATCGGCGGAAGGTGGGAAAAGATCACGACTTGCCAATCGTCAAGCGTATTTTCAAGTTGCTCCTTTAGCCACTGGATGCACGATTCGTTATAACCATATCGCAACGTCTCCTCCGGATCGAAGGAATCCAGGAAAATAAAACGCAGTTTGTTCGCATCAAAATCAATAGAATATCTCGGTTCCTCTCTGCCTAGATAAAGCTCGCACTGTTCTTTTAAGGAGAACCGATCCGGGTTATTCCTGAAATAGTTTGTGTCATGATTGCCAATCGTCGCCCACACTGGGACTCCGCATTTTTTTAAGTCGCCAAGAACCTGTTCAACATAGTAGCGACTCCCCTCGCGCGTAATCATGCCGTCAGTGAGATCGCCGAGATGAATAATCCCATCAAAGCCTATTTCTTTATGCAGTTCTTGGATTGAAGCAGCCGTGTCATCCCAAGTCCCGTTTACGGTATAATGCGTATCGGTCAAGAGTACAAAGGAAAGCTCATCTTTTTTCCGTATATCCTTAACATGCTTCGCAACCCGCTCTACTTCATTTCTGAGCCATGGCTTCATTTCAGGCGTGGAAGTTGCATTCTTTTCAACAGAAAGAATACGATTGATATCTTCAGAACCGTCAAATGCTGTGCCATTTATTTTCCTAAGGCATACACGAAAGTAAACGGAATCCTCGAAAATATAGTCATCTTGCCTGTAACTGTCGCCGCTTAAATCCTGTCGGTAAACCGTCCAGCTTTCGTCCGGGGCATAGTCATAAGTGTAGATCCAACAATCTTTCACCTCCGGTACGTAGGTTGCAACGTTGAACTTATAGTCCGAATCTATTAGCCGCAGCCTATCGCCAGGATGAGCCAAATAATAAAGAGGGGTGCTAAGCATTTCAAGATGCCCCAGCTCTTGCAAGCCATCGCCTGCACGTATTTTCATCCCTGCTAAACCCATTAATGAGATCTTCAAGCGTTCCATTATTCCAGCTCTTTTCTAACTCTATCGAGCGAGTTTCTGACGATTTGCCACATGTCGTAATATTTGTATTCAGCTAGCCTGCCGCCGAAGATCACGTTTTCCTCTCTCTCTGCAAGCTCCTTGTAGCTTAAATAACGCGCGTTGTTCTTTTGATCATTAACCGGATAATAAGGTTCATCCCCGTTTTCGTATTCTTTTGAGTACTCGCGCGTAACCACTGTTTTAGGTTGGGTACCGAATTCAAAATGTTTATGTTCAATGATTCGGGTAAACGGTGTTTCCTTATCCGTGTAATTCACGACAGCGTTGCCTTGGAAGTTTGGCTTATCAAGGATTTCCGTATCAAATCGTAGCGTGCGATACTCAAGCGGTCCGAATCGATAATCGTAGAACTCGTCAAGCATTCCTGTATATACAATCTTGTTAGCAATACTGTCAAAGTAATCCCTCTGGGCGAAATAGTCTGTATTCAGTCTAACTTCGCTGCCTTCGAGCAGCTTCTCAACAATCTGCGTATACCCTCCGATAGGAATTCCTTGATACTGATCGTTGAAATAATTGTTATCATACGTTAATCGAACGGGCAGGCGCTTAATTATAAACGCAGGGATATCCTTGCAGTCACGCCCCCATTGTTTTTCCGTATAACCTTTGATTAGCTTCTCGTAAATATCGCGTCCGACCAATGACAGTGCCTGCTCCTCCAGGTTCTGCGGCTCCTTACCTTTAAATCGCTGAGATTCTATTATCTTTTCCGCTTCCGCCGGATCGGAAACTCCCCACAACTGATAGAAAGTATTCATATTAAAAGGAAGATTGTAGATTTCACCCTTATAATTCGCAATTGGCGAATTGGTATAACGATTGAACGTAGCAAAACGATTCACATAGTCCCACACTTCTTTATCGTTGGTGTGGAAAATGTGCGCTCCGTATTTGTGTACATTTATCCCTTCCACTTGTTCCGTGTAGATATTTCCTCCGATATGGTCCCGCTTATCGATCACTAAACACTTCTTATTACATTTCATAGCTTCATGTGCAAACACAGCACCAAAGGGCCCCGCTCCAACAATCAAGTAATCATACTTCATTACTTTAACACCGCCTTTTTACAATGTTCATATATTTCCAATCCCGCTTTCCCATCCGGGTGTGAGATTTCCGAATAATGAAGTTCGATCTGCTTATCCAATCGTTCGTCAAGCCATGGCTCCGAGACGGGCTGCGTAATCATGTCAAGTAGGTTTTCAAGGGTGGCGACATAAGGATGTTCCCAAAATGCACAACTATTAGCATTATCAAAGCTACCACTTTGTCTTTTCACTAAAAAATTCTGAAAGTTCCATAGGCCCTCCGTAACAATAATGCTCTTTTGACGCAGGGAGCCTTTGATCGGGTCATACTCGATAAACTGTTTGTTTTGCCTTTCAGTGACATAAACTTTATTTGTTCCGCTGGAAGACATATAAAAATAACCCTTTTGAGCATCTTCGGCGGGACAAAAATCATCTACATAAGAAAATGAATGGTCTGTAAGATTGAATTTAACCAACCTTTGCGCATTAGCAGGCACTAAGTATAGAAAATTATTAGAGTGAACAATTTTTTGAAATAACCAATATCCATCTAAGGGGATTCCCTCTAGATTAATTTCATACTCCATCATTGTATTATCTAGTATATTTATGCTAACTAAAGATGACTTATGCAAAGCTAATAACCAGTAAGTTTCATCAATCTTCAATATATCCGAGTATCCGCATTTATCGCTGCTAATGGCATTCAATATAGTCGTTTTATTTTTCAAATCAATTTCCATTACTGCATTGGAGTTGAAACAAGATAAAACTAGCAAACCACGGGCCTCATCATATACACCGTTAGAGAAATAGCCAAGGCTAGGGTCAAAGATCATTTTGTCGATAGGCTTAACCCAATCGTCTATGAGCTCGATACTGTTATCTTCCACATTCAATTTAACAATACCCGGAAATTGTAATGGAATAAAATAGAGCGAGCCCTCCCATTCAATTATTTTCGCAAACTTACTTTGATCACTATAATCTTTTTGTGGTAAGGGTAGTTCAACATATTGAAACGATGATTCGACTAAATCATAAACGGCTATAGCTTCAGCTGAATGTGGAGAAAAATATAGTTTATTACCGCTTTGATGGATGGTGTGATATACACTCCAGTCAAACGCGTTACCCCTAACAAAACTTCCTATGTATTCAGCTTTCCATGATTTCTTATTCAATCGAAAAAGACCATTAAATCTTAGCGTTAAAAACCATAAATGTTCTCCAGTATCACATAAACTACCAATAGAAAGGAGTTCGAGATCGCTCAAATCTTCATATTGAACCATTACAGGTTTTCTCATACATTGATACAATTGCATTAAAGAGCTACCATCTCCATAGAATGCGGAACTTAAACTTAAAGCTCTATGCAAATCCGACGTATCATCGTAAATTCCATATCCCTCAAGCCTGTATTCCTTGATAAGCTGTTTATATTCTTCCAAGAGATAGGGTCGCATTGAGCCGTAAGTAACCTCGCTCAAAGGATGAGGCCGCCACCAGAGAACGACATCATCACGGTTACGGAATGCGTTAAAGACAGACCGCAGCTTTTCAAGATACTTTTTATTCCCCTTAAGAAGAGGACCTATTGATGTATTATATAGTACCGTTTTTTTTCTCGAACCATCTGATTTCACAATCAGCTTCTTCCATTCATCGGGCAGCGTATAATCGTCCGGCTTCGAGTTGATTACCTTATCAAACTTGGGGGAACCTGATGCCACAATCTTTTCCTTCACTTTCCCGAAACGGCCGGCGCAATTGTGTTCCTTTTCAAAAGCTTGAATTGCTCGGATGTAATCGTCTCGCGCCTTATCGGACTGCACGAATACTCGGTCCGAATGAACAACGCCTGACAAAGTGCAAGAATGATCCTCCACGTTGGATGCCACAAAATAGGGGGAGTAGCACAGCAATTCCGTGTGATTCTTAAGGTTTTTGCTGTAATAATTGGGATGGACGCTCGTAACCATATTATATCCGTCGTAGCCATTATGAATGAAGCTCACATCCGGGCGGCGTTCTTCTATGTTATAGGTTTGCCAATCAACGATCGGCACATAGTCAGGATACTGATGTCCTTCATAGTGCATCTGTCCAGCTCCGCCATCGGCAAGCCTATCAAAATAAGGTATCGGAACCACATATGCATCGCATTGCGGATCCTCATTCGCGGCAAGCCAAATCGATTCAAGAGCATCCCACATGGATGCCTTATAAGGGAAAAAGGCAACCTCGATTTTGTTCGGCTTAAGCTCACTTCGAATACTGCTTTCAATCATCCCGAGTTCTTTTTTAAGCTTCTTAACGAAGCTCACATTGGCGGTTTCTATTGCCATGGCTATTCTGTATAGGCTCTCGTGGTATGCGGTTAGCAATTTAACCGTTCTCGTATCTTCGCCTTCTAAGCTCTCTATAAACTCGCCAATGTTTACCGCAACATCTTGGCAGTCACCTAATAGGTTAATTACTATTGCATTATTCCCATTAGTAAATTGTCGTTTTATCTCATCGGTCGCCTCATACAGCGTTGCTATCAATTCGAGAATTTGTTTTTGTTGGTATTTTCTCATTAAGCTTCCGCCCCATTATGAATGTAATACACGATATTTACTCTTCTATAGGTTATATCGGTTATAAGTTTCCTTTGATGAAGTTTTAAGCGCCGAATTGCTGATCTAGAACATTATGGAAGTTGCAACGAATTAGTAGATCTATGTGGTCCTTTCCTCTGTATTCGAACGCTTAGGGAATCTGATATACTAATTAAATATATTAACGATTCGAGGTTAGCCATGATGCCCTTTCTCAGCTTGTGCATGATTGTTCGGGACGAAGAGAACGTTCTGGAACGGTGCCTAAAAAGCGCAGCGAATCTCGTCGACGAAATCATTGTTGTCGATACCGGATCGAAGGATCGAACCAAGGAGATTGCCCATTCATACGGATCCGCCGTATACGATTACGAATGGAAATCCGATTTCGCCGACGCGAGGAACTACTCCGTATCCAAAGCGACCGGCCGCTGGATTCTTTTCCTTGATGCGGATGAATACTTCGAAGAAATCAATCCCCATCTATTGAAGTCATTCTTGGCTTCTCTTGATAGTACAAGACCGATAGGGGTCATTCTACCTATCTATAACTTTGTAGCGGAGGAACAGCAGGGCAATATTTCGGAGTCAAAGTCAATGCGTATCTTTGCTAGGCATCCCGATTTGACATTCGTACGCCCAATCCATGAACAACTTATTTCCAAGTCCGGTAAACTTATAGAATTGTCCTATGAACTCCCGATTTATCATTCAGGTTATACGACGGCAATCATTGAATCCAAAAATAAATTTCAAAGGAATAAAGAAATCTTCTCTCGCATGCGAGATGAGGGCCAGTGGACTCGCTACGACTCCTTTACTCTGGGGAATGAGTACTTCGCGCAGGATCGCTATCTGGAAGCCCTCAATTGTTATATCGAAGCCGACCATCGATCGGAACGGCAAAAAACATGGCTGCCGTTATGCATCATCGGGGAAATTAATTGTCTCATGAAGCTTGAACGGTTCACGGAAGCCTTCGAACAGATTCGCAGAGGTCAAACCCTATGGCCGAAGGCATGCGATTTCTTTTGGTTTGAAGGGTACCTGCTCTCGCAATTAGGATTTGACCAAGAGGCCTTGACCGCTTTGCACAAAGCCATGGAGCTGGCAGGAGACTCCAGAAACCAAACTCCATATTTAGCGAGTCCGAATTATGGGACCACCTTGCCTTTGCAGCTTGCCTCTTCTCTTTATATTAAAAATTTCCAAGACCAGGAAGCGGTAACGAATTTAACGAAGCTGTGTTATGCCAATCCTAATCACTTTAGCGCGCTGCACTCCTTATTTAAGATTCTCATCCGAACGGAAGATCCGGAGCAGATCGAGACTTTTGTTGCCTCGCTCTATCCAGCCCCTCAGGATCATCAATGGGTCATGATGCTGGATGCGACAGTTCGGTTAGGTCACCTTTCTCTCTCTTCACGGTACTGGATAACGCTTGTCGAACGGAATATCCAGGTCCCCGCGATTCTCCAAATCAAATATGCGTTGCTCCATAATCGTCCGGAGATCGCGACCACCGTTCTGTCGCATGAACTACCGGCCGATAGGGATAATGACTGGAATCTAACCCTACATCGGATCCGACTACAGTGGCTGGATCGATTCGAAGAATTTTGTCCCGGTCTCGATTTGTCTCCAATCGACGCCGAGATCGTCTCCTTGATTGCTTTCCAGTTGTTCCGGGAGGGTAGATATTCCGAGTATGACGAGTGGATAGGGCATCATAATGCCTTATTCGTCGAAATTGCAAATCGAATTGGAGACATGCTCTTCGAGGATTGTCAATTTGATATTTCCTTAGATTATTACTCTCTGCTGCTCCAAAGGGAGTCTCTAGATGCCACCGGATTTGAGAATTTATCGCGCTTATACTTGGCACAAGGCGATACAGTTGAGGGGCTGGAATTCTTAGAACAAGCGATTGATCGAATGCCTGAACGCCCGGATCTATATATGATTTATCTCGTTCACTCCACAAATGCGCTCAAACATAAAAAGATGTACTCTCGTTTAGTAGATAGATTTCCGGGATTACGCGATTTCCCACTGACAAGGTAATAAACGCGAAGGAAAATGCCGATAGGATGTAAGAATACGGTTCACTTCGGGAACAGCGGAGGAAATGGGCTACATGAATAAACTACTCTCTCTATGCATGATAGTTAAGAACGAAGAAAAGGTCCTTCAACGTTGCCTGGATAGCGTTCAAGGCTTAGTGGACGAGATCATCGTAGTCGACACGGGGTCACAGGATCGAACCAAAGAAATCGCTTCTTCGTACACGGATCGCGTATATGATTTTGAATGGATCAACGATTTTTCTGCCGCTAAGAATGCCGCTATCAGGAGAGCCACTTCCCAATGGATTCTTGTGCTGGATGCCGATGAATACGTAGGAAAGGAGCAGCACGAGGAGCTTAGGAGCTTGCTTACGGGGTTAGATCCGACCAAACCGTTGGGACTGATCGTTCCGATTTACAACTTCACCGAAACGAATTCGACCAAGTTCGTTGAATCTTCGGCCTTGCGGGTCTTTCTTAATCATCCGGATATCTGCTTTGAACGGCCGATTCACGAACAGGTTACCTACCAATCCAAGGAGCTCCCTTACGCCAACTATCCTTTTATCATCTACCATACCGGCTACACTCAGGAGACTATGGCAGAGAAAAAGAAGAACGAGCGTAACCTGCAACTTTTCAAAGAGCTTAAAGAGAAAAAAAATTTCGAGGAGTATGATCATTTCACGTTAGGGAATGAATACCACACGGCCGGCGATATCAAGAAAGCTCTGAGCCATTACCAGAAAGCGCTCGAGAAGAACGTGGAGAATATGACGTTCTATCCTTATTGTTTAGATCAGGCCATTGTTTGTTTATTTAAGTTAGATCGACTGAAAGAGGCTCTCGTATACATCGAACAAGGATTAAAAAAATGGCCCCAATATGCGGACTACTACTGTTTTAAAGCCATTGCTTACGAAGCATTAGGACTTGTCGATGAAGCGATCTCGCTCTACGAACGAGCTATCGAGATTGCGGATTCCCCTCCCCATGCGGACGGGAAGTATTGGGTCGTATCTCCTACCTACGGAAATTTAGTTCCATTCAGAAATCTAAATAAGCTGTATTCGCAGAAAATGGACCTGAACAAAGCGGTTTATTACCTCACCAAGCTTGTCCAGTTAAATCCGAACGACCACGTTACGCTGTATCAATTGCTCAGCTTCCTTACTCAGCAGGATACGGCGGAGAATTTATTAGGGTTTATGATGAGAATATATCCGGAACCTTCCGGCCCGCAGAGTTTGCAATTGCTACAAGTTTGCTTACTTCTCGGCCATAAAGAGCTATCCGATTATTATTATTCGCTCTGCGCCAGTAAGGGTATTTCTCTGCTGCCTCATCACCGCCTTTACTATGCGTTGCTCAGGAGAGATCGGACTGCCTTCGAGTCGGAGCAGAACGCTCTTACCGATAACAATAATCAAGCGCAAATCAACAAGCTGCTCACTCTAGGTTCGATCATCTGGCAGGATCCTCGATACGCTGAATTAGCGACTCCTCCGATTTTGGATTATGATTCCCTGGAGCCCGCTACTATCGTAACTCTCCTGATTGAACTATTTAGAATGAATGAGTACGAGGCTTACGATTCGTTGATCGAACGCTATCCCCAATATCGGCATTCCATCGCGAACCGTCTAGGCGATCACTTCTTCCATCAGTTCCAATTTGAGCTAGCGATTGACTACTATTCGTTACTGCTGAATGGAGGACAACTGGAAGCGGCCGGATTCCGCAATATTGCTTTGCTTTATATGAACCAGGGTGAAATTGAAGAAGGACTGGGGTTTATTGAGCAAGCCCTCAAGCTTAACCCTAAGCAAACCGATCTATTCGTTTTGTATCTAATGAACTGCAGTGAGCCTGATCAAAGAAAAAGAATGCTGGAATGGTTCCGTATAGAGTATACTCAGTACACTTCAATCCCAATTTTAAGACAAAAAATAAAGGATTAGGCTTATGCCTGATCCTTTATTTTTTGGAGTCGATGAAATAACCTTCTGCTTGTGAATATTCTTGGTTGTAAAGATTTCGAGATTTGCTACCTTCCTGCAAACGATTTAATTGTCCAGATACGTAGTTTCTATAAATGGACAACTTTCGGTTTACATCTTGCTCAAGTTCTATGCAATGACTAAGCTTAGCCCGAACAGAGGGGTCTTGGCTCCATTCCCTCAAGGATGCTGCCTCCAGCTTGTTACGCAACTCTACCTGAGTATCCTGAAGCTGTCGGAGCTCCTCTGCTTGGCCTTCCCTCTCCAAATCAAGTTCAAGGATGCTCAGCTCGCATGCAGCCATATCCTCGAGCAGTTGAACCACTAATCGGGTTTGGCCGCTCATGATTCTACCTTCGATTTGGAGTGGTACTCCTTCATCGATTGAACCCACGTGTTCTTAAGATCCGTCATAAGCTCGATACATTCCTGAATGGCGTTAACGTCATTCTTGAAGTTGGCCTGGTGCATCTTATCCTTCATATATTCATAAAGCGACGCAAGCTGTTTGGACAAATCGTAATCGTAATTGAGAGTAATCAGCAGCTCGTCTATGATATCTATGGACTTCTTGATGAAAGTGTTCTTAACCTCATATTGATGCGATTCAATCCCAACTACCGCCTGTTTCATAAATTTAATACAACCATTAAACAGCAATGTCGTTAGTTCCCATGGCGCGGCGGTATTCACTTGCATTCGTAGATAAGTGTCTTGCGCTTGATGATTCATGCAAGCCGTTACCTCTTTTCGTCAATATTTAAGCCGGCAAGTTCTTGCAGCTTGTCCATGAGGTCTAGAAGCTTCTCGTTGGGGATTTCGCGAACGACTTCATCCGTCTGTTTATTGATGACCTTGACCATGACTTCCCCTGTCTTCTCATGAATGCTGTATTCGAACCTCCTATCCATCCCGTCAAGAGCCTTGTTCGCTTTCTCGATCGAACTTTTGACTACTTGTTCCGAAATACTAAGCTCGAACTTTTCCTTGTGCATGACATCAGTCTTAGGTGCTGTTACGCCCTCAACGGCCGGAACGGAAAATTGCTTTGTATTCTGCGATGATAAAGCCGACACTTCCATTGATAACTCACTCCTTTAATAAAGGTTATGTTAGCCCATATTCTGACTTAACCATGACAGAGTAGAGTTGCTCTTCCCAACAGCCGTGTCCATCGCTGCAAACATCTTGTAGTAGTAATCCTCTTTATCGGCCAACTTGTCTGTTAAAGTAGCAATTCTCTGGTTCAACTTGCTAATATCGAGTCCGATATCGGTCGTTACATTATCCAGGGCCGTACTGTTGCCGCCGGCTTTCTTGGAGATATCCTTAACGGACTTATTCACTTGATCATACAGCTTCTGTGCAATACCCCCAGGTTGACTGGAGAATAATTTTACAACAGAGTCGGGATCGTCCTGCAAAGCTTTCTTGAGGGCATCCTCATCCAATTGCAGCTTCCCTGAATCTTCAGGAGCGCTTGCGTTATAAGACTTGGTCTCGATTCCGATCTTATACAGCGCATTATAAGAGGTATTGGGTACTGTCGATACGCTTAGGGTTAACAAGGAGCGCATGGAATCGATACTGGACTTAAGAAGGCTATCGCTGTGAAGGACGCCCACCTTGGCTGCCTTCTCCCATTTCTCGATGTCCGTGTCACTAAGATCGGAGCGTTGATCATCCGTTAATGGCGAGTAATTACGATCTTTTACTTCCTTTACTCGAGTGTTCATCAAACCGATTGCATCGTTATATGCCGTAATGAAAGCTTTAATTTTGGTTAGCGTGCTATCGACATCTTGCGAGACACCAACGCTTACCGCATCGCTGCCCGTCGTTTGTTTAAGTGTGTACGTGACTCCGCCCGTTGTAATCGTGTTGCTGCTGTAAGTAGAGGTAACGCCATCTATGGTAACTTCGGCGTCCTTGCCCTGGGCATAAGTTCGGGTAACGTTAGCCTTCGACAAGAAGCCTCCGGTAACATCGCTATCGCTTAGATTAATAACGGCTGCAGTTCCCGTGTCCTTGGTTGTAAAGATGAATTTATCCGAGGTACTGTCATAGGACATGCTAACCCCTGCATTTGAATTATTCACCTTATTCATCAAGGTCGTTAAGGTGTCTGTTTCCTTATATTCGATACTCACTCCATTGACAGTTAGAGTATTGGTTCCGGTTATTCCAAGCGAATCCTTCAATTGACTCGCGGCATTTAACCGATTGCTCTGCCCTGCCGTTAATCCTACGCTGTCCAACCCGGTATTGCCGCTAACTTTTCCAACGGACATGCTGGCTGGTGTTGCTCCAGCCGCGGGGGGCACCGCAGAAGGATCCGCTGAAGGATTAACTTTGAAGGAGAGCGCTCCTCCATTGGACGATACTGATATCTTGGAGGTTGTTACATCAACATCGGACGAATTCTTATACGTATAAGTTCCGAATGCGCTATCGACCTGAGTCTGAACCGCAGCCGCTAAAGAAGCAGCATCCGTATAAGTGCCATCCTGTATGGTAATGGTTCTCGTAACCCCGCTTAAGGTTATCGTAAATTGATTATTAGCTTTAGCACTCGATATATCAATCGGGACCTTACCGGAAATATCCTTCCCGTTCACTTGCCCATTCGCCACAGAGCTTGCACTGCTAAGCGATGATCCTTCCGCAAGAGCACCTATCCTAATGCTATGACTCGTCTTATTCGACGTACCGTCTGCCGTGACGGTCACGGCGCTCTCATTGGAGGAAGCAGCCTTATTCTGCTTCCAGTCGCCGGATAACCTCATGTTGTCCAAGGCATTCTTCAATGCCGACAGCTTCGTGTTAATCTCCCGGTACGCATCCGTCTTCCAGGTCAATAATGTTTTCTTCTGTTGCAAGGAATCCAGCGGCATCTTCTCCGCCTTCATCAGATTCGCGACCATTGATTCAATATCTAATCCGGTGTTTATCCCCGCTAATCTCGTAACCATAGTTTACCCCCCTCATGATGAAACTCCATACCATATTTATCGTATAAAGTTAACCGTTTATGAAGGTTTTCGTCGGGATTTATTTTAGTCGGTCGAGTGCCGGAGCATATCCCTGCTGGGAGGATCTCAAATAACATTGCCTTGCCTTATCCGTCTGCCCTGTTACTTCATAAAACACGCCTAGATTATAGTTAGCTTTAAATGATCCCACCCCTAACACGGAAGAGTATTTAGCGGTTTCGCCGATTTTAATTGCTCTAAGGAAGTTCCTCTCAATCTCCATGAAGCTTCCCGTATCCATAGCCAGAAGACCAAGGAGGAAGAAGAGATCCGGAAAGTCGGGGTAATGTTCCTTATATGCGTATAATAGCTCCTCTGCACGCTTCGATTGACCCTTCTCTTTAAGAACATACCCAAGCATAACGAGCATAACCGGGAAATATAAACGATTCATCTGGTTTGCTTGATGCGCAGCTTCTAAATACAACTCCGCTTGGTTTAAATCTCCAAGGCTATAATAGAGTTTTCCCGCCTGGTAAAGCATATAGCCATCATGGGGATTCTCCCTCAAATGCTTCGAGTACAGGCTTAGGTAACGCTGTGCTTTGTCCTTCTTCTCGTACTCATTATCTTCGTAACCATAATGCTTTAACTCTAAATTTATTTCAGCAAAGGCGGCTGGCTCCTCGTTCCAATAGACCTGCTCATGAACGACACCATGGAAGGCAAATCCCGAGAGATTCGGATAGAACCGCACCATCCGATGCCGTCTTCTTTCTTCACCCATCATATTCAAGATCTGCACGCTGCCTGCCGAGTTCGGGTGTGCGGAGGCGAATTCCCGTACTTTCTCTTCCGTATCGGGCGGCAGCTCTTCATCCGCATCCATGACTAGAATATAGTCTCCCGTTGCGAGGGATGCGCACTCATTCCGGGCCATGGAGAAGTCATCCTCCCACTCCATACAATGGACAACTGCTCCATGCCGTTCCGCAATTAATTTCGTATTGTCGGTCGATCCCGTATCCGTAACAACGATCTCATAATTCCGAGGAATACTGGCTAGTGCTCGAGGCAAATTTTCTTCTTCATTCCGAACGATTAAACATACGCTTACCTTCACTTATCCCACCCCATAACAATGAAGAAGAGCTCATTACGAAGTAATGAGCTCTTCTTTTGAATCGAACTACGATTAACGAAGCAGTTGCAGTACGCTTTGCGGCGCTTGGTTGGCTTGTGCCAACATCGACGTTGCAGCGGATTGCAGGATGTTCAGCTTGGAGTAGTTCATCATTTCCTTCGCCATGTCGGTATCGCGTACACGGGATTCCGCAGCTTGCAGGTTCTCCGTCGTCGCGCCGAGGTTGTTGAAGGTGTGCTCCAATTGGTTCTGGATTGCACCGAATGCGGAACGAGCTTGGTTGATCGTACCAACGTCGGCATCGATCGAAGCCAATGCAGCAGAGGCGCCAGCAAGCGTGCTCAGGTCTGCTGTAGCGATCGACAGAGCGCTCAATTGAACGTTTTGCAGCGAGATTACTACCGTTTGGCCAGCTACATCGCCGATTTGAATCGTGATGCCCGTGGATTGGTTAAGAACGTTGATGTTGTTGAACGTCGTGTTGTTAGCGATGTTGTTGATCGCCGTGCTAAGAGCCTTGAACTCGGCGTTGATAGCGACAAGGTCGGAAGCGTTGTACGTTCCGTTGGAAGCCTTGACAGCCAGTTCCTTCATACGGGACAGCATGTCGGAAACTTCGTTCATTGCACCTTCAGCCGTTTGAACCAGGGAGATGCCGTCTTGAGCGTTCGATTGTGCTTGGTTCAGGGCACGGATTTGCGTACGCATTTTCTCGGAGATCGAGAGGCCTGCAGCGTCGTCAGCAGCGCGGTTGATCTTGTAACCGGAAGCGAGCTTCTCGGAAGACTTGCCTTGCGCGATGTTGTTGAGTTGCAGGTTGCGGTGACCGTTCATTGCGTTAAGATTGTGGTTAATAATCATTGCGAATTCTCCTCCTTGGATATGAAACGGCTCACTTCCGTGTGAGCTCTAAGTAGTATATCGGCAGAATTCGAATCCACTTTATAGCATTTATCAATTTTTTCAGGATTTTTGTTTGAAAATCGCGTTTAATGTCTCCGCGTCCAGCTGGCGTAAATTTTGAAGGGATTGAGGGGATGCCACCGCATCGCGATTGCTTTCCCGGATAGCTTCTAACACTTCGTTGCGATAGACCTTCACGCTAGAAGGAGCTCGAATGCCGATCTTCACTTGGTCCCCTTCAATGCCGACGACGAAAATTTCGATATCGTCTCCTATGGTTATGGATTGGCCCTTCTTGCGGGACAATACGAGCATTAGAGCTTCCCCTCCTCTACAACGGGCTGGAGCGGCATCTTCGTGGAATAACGAGCATCTGCCGGAGAAACGATCTGAGTGCCGACGAACGTATTCGAGTTCACGATCAATGGAGCCATCAGATTGATCGTGGACGTATGAAAGGGATCTTCGATTCGAATGATGGCCAGAACGATAACTTCTTCAGGAGACATAGCTTCGATGCTTTGGCGGTCTTGTACCGTCAATTCGAGCTCATAATCCGCGTAAAAGGTAAAAGGATTGGCGACCAAGAAGCCTACGCCTTCTTCTTCTATGCTCTGAAGATAAGCAAATGGAGATTGGAGGCCGGAATCGTCGATCGGAGTCAGAATGAATTCGTCCAGTTCCGGGAATCCAAGAATTGTGCCTCGCATCGAGATACGCTTTGCATACAAATGTCTGAACATCCATCTCTCTCCTTCGCCATTTCCAATCATCGATATAAAAATAAGCTGTGAACGCCTGATCTTCGCGCCCACAGCTTAAAGACTACCCTTTTACCCGAATGAGTTCAAGCGTGAATGTCGTATTCGCTGACCCACATTTGGATGGAATTCATTTGCCGAACATAAATCTGCGCCCGACTCGGCGTATAGTTGATCTCCGGCTTATTCACGTGATATTCAATATTAGGATGCATGGGAGTCGTGTCGATCTCCGCGGGATGAGCGGTATAATTGATCTTAACATTGAAGAGCCCCGCCGGACCTTCCGGGTGAAGGTTCTCCTTGCTGTTCATTGCTTGGGACGCGATCTCCGCCACAGCATTGCTTGAATTGGCGATGTTCGCCATTCGATTGCCCTCTTGGGCAATTTTCGCAATGTTTTCCATGATCCGCTGCTTCATTTGGCTGTAGATTCGGTTCGACGTCTCGAACACCCCGCCCATGGCATACGCAGAATAAGCAGCTGAGCCGTCGATATTCAACTCTCCTCGCGGCTGGCGAATCTGCATGTCGACTCTTGGAGAAGTAATCTCCAACTCGCCTGGGGGAGACTTGATATCCAACTTGCCTCGAGGCGATTCTATCCCGATTTGGGCCGGTGTCGAGCGAATGGATAGGCGCAGAAATTCCAAAGCCGCACCGTCCTCTCCTCTTGTATGGAATGATTTAATCCATTATTTCAAATAGTCTACCAAGCTAGGCGAGATGATCTTCGCGCCGACTGACAACGACGCCTGATAGACGTTCTGCTGGGTCTGGAGCTTGGTGATCGTTTCCGCCATATCTGCGTCTTCGGTCTTGCCGCTGAGACTGTTAAGCGTCAGGTTCAAATCCTCGCTGCGGTTCTCGAGCATCTCGATTCGATTGGCGCGGGCGCCAATCTCGGATCTAATGCCAAGAAATTTATTCAGTCGAGTATCCAGGTTAGTCATTGCCGACGTTGCGACATCGGCTTGGTTCGAATTGAACGCATCCCGAATCGTCTTAACAACCGTGAACAGATTGTCGGTATCGGCAGAAGTACCGAATACTACATTGCCGCTCATATTCGTAGAAATGTTGACTCCGGGTGCCAAAGTAAGGAAAATTTCTCCATTATCTACATCCTTCGTCCCCGCCGTCGCTTCCGTATACGGCTGCGTCAACGTCTGTTGACCGTTAAAGATATACCTGCCATTTAACTGCTCATTTCCGAGCGTAATCAAATTGCTGTAGATTCCGTCCATCTCTTCGGCAATTGCCACTCGCGATTCCGGCGTACTCGTATCGCTTACCCCTTTAATAGTCAGTTCCTTGGCCCGTGTAATGAGATCGTTGATCTGTCCCAACACCGTATCGATGTGTTCTACGGAAGAAGTCGCGGACGTGATGTTCTTCTGGTACTGGTCATTAATCGCGATTTCGCTTCGATAGCGAAGTGCGTACGTAATCCCGACAGGGTCGTCGGAAGGCTTATTAATCTTGCGGCCGGTCGCCAATTGATCCTGCGAGTTCGCCATGACATTCATATTCTTGTTCAGGTTGTTGACAAGTTGGGATTGAATCATACCTTGCGTTACGCGAAGTGCCATTGCCTTTACACCTCATTCCGTTATTTCGTTTCTCTTATTATCTGCCGACTAAGCCCATTCCGTTAATGACCTTGTCCAGCAATTCGTCGAAAGTGGTCATGGTTCTGGCTGCCGCGTTGTAAGCGTGCTGGAACTTGATCAAGTTGGACATCTCTTCGTCTAGCGAGACTCCGCTGACGGATTGTCGGCGGGACTCGACGTTGGCAAGCAGAGAATCCTGATTCGCGACTTGGCGCTGTGCATTCTCGGATTGCACACCCAACTGTCCGATAACGGATTGGTAGAAATCGTCGATTCTTCCTTGCGCGACGACCGGAGTGGAACCGTCTGGGCTTACGAAAGTGAACTTGGTGTCCTTTAGGTTGCTCATAATGAGAGCGAGCGTATTGTCGCCCGGAACGACCTTCTCCGGAGTACCGGATGTCTTCATGGAAGTGGCGATGGAATCCGGCGTATTCTTGATTGTCGGATTCAAGGTGAATGTAGCCGCCGTGATCGGTCCGCCATTCGAGGATACGAAGAAGTCGGAGCCGACTTGCAGCGGATCCTGCAGCGAGTAACCAAGCTTATGAAGACCGTTGATCCCGTTAATGGTTACCGGAAGATCCGCAGTCAAGGTGCGATCGGGTCCGTTGTAAGGAACGCCATTCAGCACTGTCCCTTCCGGAAGCACTGTGCCCGCGGGCAAAGTCACTTGGAATGCCCCGTTCGCCAAGCTGTTCGCCAGGGTATCCAGTTGTCTCTGATAGTCCCTTACATAGACATCGCGAGACGTAATCATTCCGTAAACTTCCCCGCTCGTCAAATCGGTGCCGTATGCGCCCTGAAGAATCGCGGAGGTTACCGGATTCGCGCCCGCTGCGTTCACAAGCTCGACTCCGCCCATGTTGATCGTATATCCTTCATCCGTATTCGTGACGGAGATATTGACAATCTTGGAGAGTTGATCCGTCAATAAATCTCGTTGGTCCATCAGATCGTTCGCGTCGTCTCCATAGCCGGTTATCCGTTTGATCTCCGTGTTCAGAGAAGCGATATTGTCCAAATACGTATTGATCTGACTGGCCTTCGTCTCGATATTCGAGGTCAGGTCGGTCTGCATATCGTTAAGCTGCTTGCTCGTCAAGTTGAAGGAGTCCGCCAGGGCCATCGCCGTTTCCCTAACGACCTTGCGTCCGGTAACGTTCTCCGGATCCTTCGACAGATCCGACCAAGTCGTCCATAGCTTATCGATCAGGCTGCGAATTCCCGTATCCGTCGGCTCGTTGAACACGTCCTCCAGCTTGCTTAACGTATCAGCTTGAATCTCCCAGTTGCCCGTATCCATGTTCTGGTTACGATATTGCTTGTCGAGGAACTGCTCCCGAATCCGCGTAATCGAAGTAAATTCTACCCCGGTTCCCAATTGACCCGGAATAGCCGAGTGCGACATCCCGATCGCTTCGATCGGCCGGGTCGCCTGCATGTTCACCGTCTGTCTCGAATAGCCTGCCGTGTTAGCGTTCGCGATATTGTGTCCGGTCGTGCTTAATGCGGCCTGCTGCGTGAATAATGATCTCTTCGCCGTCTCTAAGGAATGGAAAGTCGATCTCAAGTCCTCACATCTCCTCGCTCAATAATCTACGCTTTCGTGTCGAACATCCTTCGGTATGAATTCTCGCCGTAGCTCTGTTGAATTGCGCTTGGAGAATAAGTGACCTCTGTCTGCAGAGGCGCGGAAATAAGATCCAACTCGTACCCGATGTAGTCCAAGGATTGCCTTGCGAGCAACTGATTGCGGTTATTCCGCTCCTTGAGTTCATCGTGCTTCTCCTTCAGATCCAAGGCAATGTCGTTCAACGCCTTCTTTTCATCAAATCGAGGGATGATCTTAATCAAGTTCGCGAGAGTGCCTGTCGTCAATGCGTGAAATCCCATCTCGGCCAAGCAAGCCGCCGTAGCTTTCTCCACAGCCCCGTACTGAGCATCCATTCTGGCTACGGCCTTCAGTTCCTTCGAGGTCAGAGCCACAATCTCATCGACCTTATTCTCGACCAGCAGTCGGGTCTTGTCCCGTGACAGCAGCAGCAGCTCGTCCAATATACCGGACAATCCGGTTAACGATTCCTTCAGCTCTTGCACCGGCAATGCATCCACCTCAGTCGTTCGATTGTGTTGGCTTGAAGTAAGGCAGCAACGACTCGGCCAACCTGCCGGAATCTATATGATACGTTCCGGTCGACACTTCCTGCTTAAGCGATTCCAGCTTGCGAGTTCGCTCCGTATCCGACGATCCATGCGCACCGAGCAACTCCTTGGCTTCCGCCGATATCTGAACCTCGTCCTTGCGCTTCTTGCCGACCGCCTGGTCGGGACGCGCTTCCGCGGCCTGCTGATAAGCCTGATACATGCCGACCCGTTGGGTTTGATTAATCTTCATCCGAGATCACCTCATAAATAAAAAAGACCGAAATACCTATGTTGGTATTATCGGCCGCAATCTTCTAAATGTTTATAGATCAATTATTCCCTGTCTCTCAGGCGTTCCCCTATGTAGGCGCCGCTGCTCTTCTGCTGCCCTAGCCCATTCCTGTCCCGGCTAGTCGCGTTATTCACGTCCTTGCTCAACCGATTCCGGCAATTGTCGCACATGTTGCCTTCCCGGATAAGCACCCCGCACACCTCGCAAGGATAGGACAAATTCGGCGCATTGTAGAGCGAAATCCGGCCTTCCTTGATGAACCGCGTGATCTGCTTGACCGATACCCCCGTATCCTCGGACAGCACCGTGATCGTCGCGCCTTTATTCTTCCTTAAATATTCGATGCACGCCTCGTATTCCTTCTCTAAGTCAGCAGAACAATTAGGACAGATGTCGCGGAAGTGACGAGCGAAAAGCCGGCCGCAGCGGGGGCAATTAGCCAGATCCACGTACGATTCCTCCAATCTCGACAAAGTTCGATCGAATTAACCACTTCAAGTCATTCTATAATACTAAATTTTACATGTAAAGAATAGAGCATTATGGACTAGACGCTACGATCTTGCCCACATCGCCCCATACACTTCGCTGTCCGGGTAAGCGCTCTTCAACGCCAGCGAGCATTCCGTCATCGTGCTTCCGGTCGTGTAGATATCATCCACAAGAAGTATGCGAACCGGATACGGGGGAAAAGGAAAAGCTTCCGACGGATGTCCTATGGCTGGAGGAGGCTCGATGGCCGCGAACGTCCCCTTCATGTCCTCGATCCGATCCTTGCGGCCTTTGAAGCTCTGCTTCCCCGTATGGCGGGTACGCTTCAGAAGCCGCCGATAAGGGAGACGGCAAAGCCGCGCGAGCTCCATGGCGATCCGCTCCGCCTGGTCGAAGCCCCGGTCCTCCAGCCTCCGCTCGGCGATCGGCACAGAGGTGACGACATCGAAACGTACCTCATTAAGCAGAGGCTCGGCGGCCGCCGACAGCATCGCGGCGAGCGCGGGCTCCAGCTTTTCCAGTCCTCTGTACTTGTACAGGGCGAGAAGCTCCTTCATGGCCGCATCGTAGCGGACGGCTCCCCTAACCTTGACGAACGGGCGATTCGGTCGCCGGAGGCAGTCCCCGCAGCGCTCCGGCCGGCCGCACACGGGACAGGCGATCGCGACGATCCAAGGGATTCGGCTTAAACACTTCGAGCAGAAACCTTCGAGTAGAATACGGCGGGAGGCGGGATGCCGAATCGGAAGAGCCGTCCTGGCCGACCCGCCCGCCGACGACTGGCCGCAAAGCAAACACGCCTGCCCTCTTGGCTGCAGCAACGAATGCAAAACCGCGCTCCAACTCACGCCCTCTCCCCCTTCTGCCTCAGATACCCGCTCCTTCGCGCGATCCGGTTCATGGACCGGATCTGCCTGACGGCCGTGCTTTGCGACTTCGTCGCGTACGGCGAGCAGAAAAAAACGCGCCCGAACGGATCGTCCGCGGATCGCCCCGCCCTTCCGGCCATCTGGACGAGCGAGGCTTCGTCAAAGGTCGATTGATGCGCCCCGAGTATGAATACGTCGCTCCTAGGGATCGTCACTCCGCGCTCCAGAATGGTCGTCGTCACCAACACTCGGAACTTGGCTTGGCGGAAAAGCTGCACTTTGGAGACGCGGTCGGGATCGCTGGAATAGGTTCCTTCAATCTCGGCCGATTGGATTCCCAGCTTGGCGGCATGTCCCCTCAATAGAGCGACAAGGGGAGGAACATGTTTGATGTAAGGAACGAAAAAGAACGTCTGGGCCCCGCGGCCGACGGAAGCCGCCAGCCATCTAAGCAGCGTCGCGGGCAGCTCCCGCCGTTGAATCAGCCTGTTCACGGGAGGGATGTTCAGCCGCTTAGGAACAGGAAGAGGGTGCCGGTGGTAACGAACCGGCACCCGAGCGCAAGGCGTGCGCCCGCTTCGCACCTCGCGGCGAAGCTTGGCGGGCGGGGTCGCGCTTAGCAGAACGGTCGCCCCCTGCTCCCGGCGTGCTTTCGTCGCCGCATAGTGCAGAACGGGGTCGTTATGGTAGGGGAACGCGTCCAGCTCGTCCACGAGCACCAGATCGAACGCCTGCTGAAACCGAAGCAGCTGGTGGGTGGTAGCGATCGTAAGAGGAGCGTTCGTCCAACGGTCCTCGCTTCCTCCGTAGAGGACGGCTTGCCTGACGTCGGGGAACGCCTTCTGCAGACGGGGAGCCAGCTCGAGCACCACGTCCCGGCGAGGCGTGGCGATGAGCGCCCGGCCTCCGGCTTGCAGGACCGCGGCGAGCAGCGGGAATATCATCTCCGTCTTGCCGGCGCCGGTCACCGCCCAGAGGAGGAAGCTTCGCTCCGGCGCGGTGAGCGGGTCGGCGGTTCGCCGCCGAATCAGGGCGCGCCGCGCCG
>Ga0065721_10004043_pt1 | contig 45681 bp, 39 predicted proteins | sample Mesricmetagenome_FD_59108 | JGI IMG/M metagenome (GOLD analysis project Ga0065721, IMG submission 59108) | Mesophilic microbial community from rice straw/compost enrichment Sample: eDNA_1 v2 (version 2) | ecosystem: Engineered > Solid waste > Grass > Composting > Bioreactor | place: USA: Davis...
GGTCGTTGGGAGCCGTACGAAGCGCTGAGCAGCAAAGCTATAGCAGAAACGCCGTACTGGCAGAAAACAAGCGGATCCCGAAGCGAAGCGCCTTGGATCCGTGCATAACAAAGGCTTTGCAATCAAGCGCTAGGAAGCTCCCAGACCGAAAGCTTGCCTCCGAAGCCAATACCGTCGCCGCTCCGGCTAGCCTTTCGAGCGAAGGAGGCACAGCGTGAAGNTCGTTGGGAGNCGNACGAAGCGCTGAGCAGCAAAGCTATAGCAGAAACGCCGTACTGGCAGAAAACAAGCGGATCCCGAAGCGAAGCGCCTTGGATCCGTGCATAACAAAGGCTTTGCAATCAAGCGCAAGGAAGCTCCCAGACCGAAAGCTTGCCTCCGAAGCCCATCTGAACGCTTGGTTCACACCCGTAAGTTCCCTAAGTTTGCATAATGTTTAACCCCATCCCCCTCAACTTGCCGGCGTATCCCGCCAAAATAGAACGGGAAGGCACCAAGCTGTTCATATTTGACGAACTCCGTAAAAAACGGCTGGTTTTAACGCCTGAAGAATGGGTGAGGCAGCACTGGATACAACATTTGGTCAAAGGCAAGAAATATCCCAAGTCACTCATCCAGATCGAGGGCGGACTCAAATTACACGGCATGGCACGACGGAGCGATCTGGTTGTCTATGATAATCTCGGCAACAAGATCCTGTTGGCGGAATTCAAGGCTCCATCGGTCCAGATCACGGAAGCTGTCTTTGAGCAGATCGCCCGGTACAACACCGTGCACCGGATACCCTATTTGCTGGTCAGTAACGGGATGGCGCATTATTACTGTCGTATCCACTTCCAGGAGGGTCGTTTTGAATTTATGGCCGATCTGCCCGACTACCCACCCGACATTTTGACAGCTCCACCGAAATAGATTCTTAATGGCTCGATGTTTGTCCGCTTATAATACCAATCGGATATATAAAATTTAGACGAAATCACGTATCTTAGCAGAATTAACGCAACTAAATCATGAGTATAGATAAGAACGAATTCCGGAAATATGCAATTAAGCACCACCGTATAGGAAGTCTTCACGTAGACGGTTTTATTAACCGCGTGGAACGCAAGGTACCCACATCACTTACGCCGTATATTATCGAGGAACGGCAGCTCAATGTAGCGCAGATGGATGTGTTCTCCCGCCTGATGATGGACCGGATCATCTTTTTGGGTGACGCAATAGGCGACCAGGTGGCCAATATTATACAGGCTCAGCTGCTTTTTCTGCAATCAGCAGACGCTCAGCGTGATATCCAAATCTACATCAACTCGCCGGGAGGCAGCGTTTATGCGGGGCTCGGTATTTACGACACGATGCAATACATCACGCCGGACGTGGCTACCATATGTACGGGCATGGCCGCATCCATGGGTGCGGTGCTTCTGTGCGCCGGGGCCAAGGGAAAACGTGCTGCGCTGACGCATTCGCGGGTGATGATACACCAACCTTCCGGTGGCGCACAGGGTGTAGCGGCTGATATGGAGATTAACCTGCGCGAAATGCTTAAGTTGAAGAAAGAATTGTATGAGATTATCGCCAGTCATTCAGGCAAACCTTACGATTGGGTGGAAAAAGCGTCCGACCGTGATTTCTGGATGACTTCAGCAGAAGCCAAAGAACACGGGATGGTGGATGAAGTGCTGGTGGCTAAAAAGGAAAAATAAAAAATGGCAAAAAACATGAAGGAGGTGACTTGCTCGTTCTGCGGGATCCGGAAGCAGGATGCTCTGATGCTCATTGCCGGTGACGGGGCGCATATCTGTGACCGGTGTATCACTCAGGCTAACGAGATTCTGACCGAAGAGATGAACCTTCGCAAAAGCAAGGCGCTGCAAACAACGCTGAAGCTGATACGCCCTATTGAAATCAAAGAGCATCTTGACCAGTATGTGATCGGTCAGGACGATGCGAAAAAAGTGATGGCGGTAGCGGTGTATAATCATTATAAGCGGCTCAACCAAAAAGTGGACAAGGATGAGGTGGAGCTGGAAAAGTCCAACATCATCATGGTTGGCGAAACAGGAACCGGCAAAACTTTGCTTGCCAAAACTATCGCCAAAATCCTGAATGTACCGTTCTGCATATGCGACGCGACGGTACTGACAGAAGCGGGTTATGTGGGCGAAGATGTGGAAAGTATCCTGACGCGGTTGTTGCAAGCGGCAGACTATGACGTGGCGGCGGCTGAACGCGGTATCATATACATTGATGAGATCGATAAAATCGCCCGTAAAAGCGACAACCCTTCCATCACGCGCGATGTGTCGGGAGAAGGCGTGCAGCAAGCGCTCCTTAAAATCCTGGAGGGCACAATTGTCAACGTTCCTCCCCAAGGAGGGCGTAAGCATCCTGATCAAAAAATGATCGCCGTGAACACCAACAACATCCTGTTCATCTGCGGCGGTGCTTTCGATGGCATCGAGAGAAAGATCGCCAACCGCCTGCGTACACAGACAATAGGGTACAAGGTTAATAAGGATGAGACTGAGATTGACTTAGGTAACCTGTACAAGTACATTACACCTCAGGACCTGAAAAACTACGGACTTATCCCGGAATTAATCGGGCGGCTACCGGTATTGACGTACCTCAACCCGCTTGATAAGGAGACCTTACTGAACATCCTGAAAGAGCCCAAGAATGCGCTGATCAAGCAGTACAAGAAGTTGTTTGACTATGAGGGCGTGGAACTGAAATTCGACGAGGATGTCTATCAGTTCATCGTGGACAAGGCCGACGAATTCAAACTGGGCGCGCGGGGACTCCGCTCCATCTGTGAGGCGATCATGCTGGACGCCATGTTTGAGATTCCATCCGCTAAGAATAAAAACGAACAACGGGAACTGTACATATCGCTGGAATATGCGAAACACAAGTTCGAAAAATCCGATCTGAAAAAGCTGAAAGCAGCTTAGCAAAATCCCCCCGCGAAACCGGGGGGATTTTTTTTATCTTTGTAGTACCTCTACCGTTCTAATAGGAGATCAATTATGCCAAAGGAACAGGTTAAAAAAGAACCGGTGAAACCGGTGCAAAGCCCCATCAAACCCGGGCTCAAATCCAAAACGGATATCGTAAACAACTGGTTACCCCGGTATACAAGCCGGCCTTTGAGTGAATTCGGTGAGTATATTCTGCTGACCAACTTCTCGAACTATGTGAAGCGCTTTTCAGAGATACATGACAATGCGCCTATACTGGGTCTGGACAAACCCATGCAAAGCGTCACGGCAGCGGGTATCACTATCATCAATTTCGGTATGGGCAGTCCCATGGCTGCTACCGTGATGGACTTACTTTCGGCGATCGCTCCCAAGGCTGTGCTGTTTCTGGGCAAGGCCGGCGGCCTGAAGAAAAAAAACAAGATAGGCGACCTGGTACTGCCCATCGCGGCCATCCGGGGCGAGGGGACGTCCAATGATTATTTCCCTCCTGAGGTTCCGGCGCTACCGGCTTTTGCACTTCAAAAGGCCATTTCCACAACTATACGGGACTATTCATTGGATTACTGGACCGGAACAGTTTATACCACAAACCGCCGCGTCTGGGAACACGACCGTGAATTCAAGAAATACCTGAAAAGCATCCGTGCCATGCTGGTTGATATGGAGACGGCAACCATTTTTTCCGTAGGGTTTGCCAACAAGATCCCGACCGGCGCGTTGCTGTTGGTGTCCGACCAGCCCATGATCCCTGAAGGAGTCAAGACCGCAGAAAGCGATTCCAGTGTTACCACCAATTTCGTGGACACGCATCTGAAAATCGGCATCGACTCACTCAAACAACTCATTAACAACGGGCTGACCGTCAAGCATCTTAAGTTTTAAATCCAAAACGGGACAACATGTGGCACAACAATATATTGGAAACCATCGGCAACACGCCGTTGGTAAAGCTGAATAACCTGACAAAGGGTATAAAGGGAACGGTACTCGCCAAAATCGAGACCGCCAATCCGGGAAATTCGATAAAGGACCGGATGGCCGTCAAAATGATTGAGGACGCGGAGAAAGCGGGATTGCTTAAGCCAGGCGGAACAATCATCGAGGGTACCTCGGGCAACACCGGTATGGGGCTGGCCATTGCGGCCGTAGTGAAAGGTTACAAATGTATTTTCACCACGACAGACAAACAGTCGAAAGAGAAGATCGATGCTCTCCGTGCCTTCGGCGCTCAGGTCATTGTATGTCCCACTAACGTAGATCCGGAAGACCCCCGCTCCTATTATTCGGTGTCCAGCCGTCTGCAGCGGGAAATTCCCAACTCCTGGAAAGCCGACCAATATGACAATCTGTCCAATACGCAGGCGCATTATGAGCAGACGGGCCCTGAGATCTGGGAACAGACAGAAGGAAAGATCACGCACTTAATCGTAGGCGTGGGAACGGGCGGTACTATCAGCGGCGCAGGCCGTTTCCTGAAAGAAAAAAATCCCGGAATCCAGGTCTGGGGCATAGACACCTACGGTTCGGTATTCAAGAAGTATAAAGAAACCGGCATTTTTGACAAGAACGAAATTTACCCTTATATCACTGAGGGCATCGGCGAGGACTTTCTTCCCAAAAACGTTGACTTTGGGGTCATCGACCTTTTTGAGAAAGTCTCCGATAAGGACGCCGCGCTGATGACACGGGAAATTGCGCGGAAAGAGGGTATTTTTGCCGGGAACTCGACGGGTGCTGCGGTTGCCGGGCTGCTCCAGCTAAAGGACCGGCTGCATGAGGATTCCGTCGTAGTTTTCGTTGTACACGACCATGGTTCGCGGTACATCGGAAAAATGTACAACGACAACTGGCTGCGGGAACGCGGATTCCTGAAGGACGAGAAGCTGACGGCCCGCGCTATTCTCCGGAAACGGGGCGATGTTCCCATTGTAACGGCCGATGCCGAACAATCGGTAATCGAAACATTCAATATCATGAAGACGCTTAACATCTCCCAGATACCGGTTACGCAGAAAGGTATGGTCATCGGCAAGGTGACCGAATCGGATATCCTTCACGCCTTGATGGAGAACCCCGCTTTAAAGTCAGCCAATGTGGTGGACATCTGCACGGCGCCGTTCCCTTTCGTGGATCTCGGGACATCGATCGACAGAATCTCTTCCCTGATTCACAAGGACAACCAAGCGGTACTTGTTGAAGACGAAACAGGTAAGACTGCCATCATCACCCAGTACGACGTCATCAACGCCATATCGGAGTAGAAGGCGTCGATGTCCGTCTCGGGATTATGCTTTGGCTACCAAGGTCACCTTGAAATTGATCTCTTTGCTGATGAGGTCATCTGCCTGGCCCGAATAGGTTATTCCCCAATCCTCGCGCGCGATATTGAAATCAGCCACCGCCTTCACCGCCGTGTCACTGGCTTCTTCCACGTGTGCGTCAAAGGTGATGTTCTTGGTTATCCCCCGAATGGTCAGGTTACCGGAAATGGCTACGCTCCCTGCATCCGCGCCGTCCCGCACGCCCGTAATCTCAAAGGTCGCCTCCGGATGGTTGGCCACATCAAAGAAGTCTTCTGACCGTAGGTGGCCTTCCAATTTTGCCTTATTTTCGCCTTCCAAGTCGTCGTTGGTGATGGTGTTCAGGTCGATTACGAAGTTCCCTCCGGTCAGCTCGCCACCTTGTACCGTAAGAGATCCGAATTTGATCTTCACGGTACCATGGTGCTGTCCGCTTACTTTCCGGCCCGTCCACACCACTGAAGACGCCGTAGTGTCTACAGGAAGCGTATTACCTGCAGTGCTGGTTGCGGCGGCCTCTACGCTGTCGGTTGTTTCTGCTTTTTTTCCCTCTGGGTTGCTCACGCAGGCTGCCATAGCGAAAACTCCTGCGCCAATAAATAAAAGTGCTCTTTCCATGATTTTAGTTTACCCACTAACAATCGGGAAAGGAAAATGTTTTCAAAGGGACGGAGGATTCACGTTGATCCGCGTAATATCAGCTCCAAGTGCCTGCAGGCGCTGCTCAATATCCTGATAACCGCGCTCGATCTGTTCAATATTATGGATGATCGATTTGCCCTGAGCGGACAGCGCTGCGATCAATAGTGAGACGCCCGCCCGGATATCCGGGGAGGTCATTGCGATACCACGCAGTTTGAAGGCTTTGTTCAGGCCGATGACCGTCGCCCGGTGGGGGTCGCATAAAATGATCTGCGCACCCATGTCGATCAGTTTATCGACAAAAAACAAACGGCTTTCAAACATCTTCTGATGAATCAGCACGTTGCCCTTAGCCTGAGTGGCCACCACCAGCACCACGCTCAATAGGTCTGGCGTAAAACCCGGCCAGGGAGCATCAGCGATGGTCAGAATGGATCCATCTATAAATGTGTCGATTTCGTAGCTGTCCTGGGATGGAATATAGATATCATCTCCACGCAGCTCGAAACGGATACCCAGTTTCGAAAAAACAGTGGGAATCACCCCCAATTCCTGGAAGTGCACATCTTTTATCGTAATTTCAGAGCCGGTCATGGCAGCCAGCCCCATGAATGAACCGATCTCTATCATGTCCGGAAGCATACGGTGCTCGGTGCCTCCCAGACGGTCTACGCCCTCAATCGTAAGCAGGTTGGACCCGATACCCGCTATTTTCGCGCCCATACGGTTCAGCATCCGGCAAAGTTGCTGCAGATAAGGTTCACAAGCGGCATTGTAAATGGTGGTGGTCCCCTTGGCAAGTACTGCAGCCATTACAATGTTGGCTGTTCCGGTTACCGAGGCCTCATCCAACAAAATATAGGTGCCCTGTAGGTTGGTGGCATCCACATTGAAGAAGTGAGCATCAGGATCGTATTGAAACCGCGCACCCAATTTCTGGAAACCAAGGAAATGCGTATCCAGGCGCCGCCGGCCGATCTTGTCTCCTCCGGGCTTGGGAATTGCGGCCTTCCCGAAACGGGCCAGCAGCGGGCCGACGATCATGATTGATCCCCGCAGGCCACTGCCTTTGGCTTTGAATTCCTCCGACTTAAAATAGTCCAGGTTAATGGTTTTGGCGCAGAACACGTAGGTGTCCTTGCTCTGGCGCGTCACCTGAACGCCAAGATCCGCCAGAAGCTCAATTAACTTGTTTACATCTTTGATATCGGGAACATTGCTTACGGTCACCTCTTCTTCAGTCAGCAATACGGCTGAAAGAATCTGGAGCGCCTCATTCTTGGCGCCCTGGGGTATGATCTCACCTTTTAACGGCTTTCCGCCGTTTATTTGGAATGCATTCAATGGTCGTTCTTCTAATGCTTCTTTTTCTTCTTCTGTTTTTTACCTTTTCCGTTTGTGTTTTGCTGGGGTTGCCCCCCTTTTGTGCGTACACCAGGAGGAGGAGTTTTGAAATCCAGCTTGGTCAGGGCCACATCGGCCGGCAGCACCAGTTCACCGCCTGACAGTTCCCGGAGGTCCGCGATAATCACTTCATCCTCCACGCTGTCTTTGTTCCAGGTCAGGTAAGCCATCTTCATGAAGTTGGCGATAGCAAGCGTCATGTTCTTCTTTTTTTCCGGGTCAGCAATTTTCTTGGCTTTCCCTATCATCCGTTCAATCGTAAATCCGTAGTGCTTGTACCGGATCCGGTGTTGGGGGTACTCCAGCAGTTCGGGTTTCGGATGGATGGCATCCCGCTCAGGAACGGGATACGGGGAATCGACGTCGATTTTGAAGTCCGATATGATGTGCAGGTGATCCCAAAGCTTGTGCTTGAAATCGGCGACATCCCGCAGGTGCGGATTGAGAAATCCCATCATGTCGATGACCACCTGGGCATGGCGGTTCCGCTCTTCCTTTGTCGGCAGTGTACAGATATAGTCTACCATATTCTGTACGTTACGGCCATACTCCGCCAAAATCAGTTTTGGTCGTGTGCTATTATAATCAAAATCCATTCCGTGTAATTATACAATTCTCAATTTGGCAAATTTAAGCAACAATTGCTTCTGCCCCAATTCTTTGAAGAAAATAGTTGCTTTCAGGTCGTTTTTGTTGCCCTCTACATTGATGACCTTACCGAATCCGAACCGTTCGTGTTCGACTTCCATGCCCACCTGCAGATTGCTTGTGTCGGACGGCGCAAACCCCGGGCTCGGCGTATGAGCCTTTGGCAGGATAGATGTGGTTTTCGGCACCTTCGGCTTCGGTTTGGTGAAAAGGTCGCGTTGAGTCCATGCCTGCCGCTCATCGGAAAAAGAACCGGAAGATTCAGGAACCGGCCGCGGTTTGAAATCCAGCTCAAGATATGCCGGGTCCAGTTCATCCAGAAACCGGCTCGGTTCACAGTTATTCAATGTGCCCCAACGATAGCGCGAGGTTGCATAACTCAGCGTCAGCTTCTTTTCCGCTCGGGTTACCGCAACATAAAACAACCGGCGTTCCTCCTCCAGTTCGCTTCTTGAATTAAGCGACAGCTGTGAAGGGAACAAATTCTCCTCCAGTCCCACAATAAACACATGAGGGAACTCAAGTCCTTTGGATGAGTGGATGGTCATGAGCGACACCGTATCGGCGTTCGGATCCTTGTCATTATCCTCATTGGTCAGCAACGCGACATCCTGCATAAATACATCCAGCCCTTTTTCCGCGATATCTTCCCGTTCACTGAATTCCTTGATGCCGTTCAGCAATTCCTGGATATTCTCATACCGGCTCAGTCCCTCTACCGATTTGTCTGCATACAGATCCTTCAGTATGCCGGAATGCTGCGCAATATGCATCGCAGCATCAAAAGCTGAATGATTTTTAGCCACCACCTGGAATCCCTGTATCATCGTAGCAAAGGTCCCTACCGCCCCTGCACTCCTGCCGTCCAGGTAAGTTGACGCGTTGCTGATGACGTCCCACAATGTCAGCTGCCGCTGGTCTGCGGCGATCACGATGCGGTCCACGGTGGTATCACCGATTCCCCTGCGGGGATAATTGATAACCCGTTTAATGGCCTCCTCATCGTTTGGGTTGAAGGTAAGCCGGAAATACGCGATCAGATCCTTGATTTCCTTACGCTGATAGAATGAGGTACCCCCGTAGATCTTATAGGGGACGTTGATTTTCCGGAGCGCTTCTTCCATTGCGCGGGACTGTGCGTTCGTACGGTACAGAATCGCGAAGTCACGGTATTTTAAACCCTTCAGCGCGCGTTCCTGCGCAATGGTTTCGGCTATAATCTTCCCCTCTTCGTTGTCGCTGAATGCCCGCAGCACCTTTATCTTTTCTCCGGTCTCGTTCTCGGAAAAAACATTCTTTTTCAGCTGGTTCTTGTTGTTTGCGATAATGCTGTTCGCTGCATTCACGATATTCTGCGTAGAGCGATAATTTTGCTCCAGCTTGAAGACCCTCAGGTCAGGGTAATCCTTTTCAAAGTTGAGGATATTCTGGATGTTTGCTCCGCGGAACGCATAGATGCTTTGCGCATCGTCACCTACCACGCATATGTTCTCGTTGATGGCTGCCAGTTTCCTGACAATCAGGTACTGTGAAAAATTGGTATCCTGGTACTCGTCCACCATCAAATACTTGAACTTATGCTGATACTTGTGCAGGATATCCGGATGTTCCCGGAAAAGGACGTTGGTTTTGAACAACAGGTCATCAAAATCCATTGCGCCCGCCTTGTAACAACGCTGGGTATAAGTCAGATAAATCTGTCCAAGCTGACCCCTGCCGTTAGCGTGGTCCTCGGCCTGAACCTGATCATTACTCAGGTATTCCTGTGCCGATATGAGATTGTTTTTGGCCGATGATATCCGATTATAGACAAAATTGGCATTGTACAACTTATCATCCAGCTGCATCTCTTTCAGTATGGCCCGGATGAGGCTTTTGCTGTCGTCGGTGTCATAAATGGTGAAATTACGCGGATATCCGATATGCTCGGCCTCCACCCGCAGTATTTTTGCGAAGACCGAGTGGAAAGTTCCCATCCAGATGTTCTTCGCCTCTTCACCGACCACCTTCGTGATCCGCTCACGCATTTCCCGGGCGGCTTTGTTGGTAAACGTAAGCACGAGAATGTTGAACGGGTCAACCCCCCGGCGGATGAGGTGGGCTACACGGTAGGTGATTACCCGCGTTTTGCCGGATCCGGCTCCGGCCACAATCATTACGGGCCCTTCGGTATGTTCCACCGCGGCCCGCTGCGAAGGATTCAAACCTGCTAAATAATCCAAAATCTTATTCCTCTTCTCTTAATAGTTTTCCCGCATTGAAGGGTGTAAAGTTACGGAATTGTGCGGAGAAGCTAAAACGGTGAATCATCACTCATATCATTCATCCGCGACTGACGGATGATGCTACCGGGTTGGTCAAAGGAAGAAGATGGAGCCATTCCGGAGGAGAATGAAGCAGGATTTCCGAATGCGCCGTCCCCACCGAAAGCGAAGTCATCTTCCAGGTCGGTAAATTTGACATATTTACCCACGAAACGGAGTTGGACGGTCCCGGTTTCACCATTCCGGTGCTTGGCGATTATCACTTCGCCGACTCCTGCGGTCGGTCTTCCGGCTTCGTCTTCAGTAAGTCCGTAGTACTCTGGCCGGTAAAGGAAAAGCACCATGTCAGCATCCTGCTCTATGGAACCCGATTCCCGCAAATCCGACAACATGGGCCGTTTGCTGCCTCCGGGACGGCTTTCCACCGCGCGGCTAAGCTGCGACAAGGCAATCACCGGAATATTCAACTCTTTGGCCACCGACTTCAGCGAGCGTGAAATGCTGCCGATCTCCTGCTCACGGTTCCCGCCTTTTCCGTCGCTCTTACCATGCATCAACTGAAGGTAGTCGACAATCACCAGTTGGATGTCATACTGCGCTTTCAGTCTCCGGCACTTGGCACGGAACTCAAAGATATTCAGTGCGGGCGTATCGTCAATCAGCAACGGAGCCTGTGTAAGTTTTCCAATACGTGAATGAAGCTGCGTCCACTCGTGGTCAGCCAGGTTGCCCTTTCTCAGCTTTTCCTGCTCGATCTCCGTTTCCCCGGAAATAAGACGGTTTACTAGCTGTACCGAAGACATTTCCAATGAAAAAATCGCGACGGGTTTCGCGTGGTCAACAGCCGCATTCCTCGCCATACTCAAAACAAACGCTGTCTTTCCCATAGCGGGACGGGCAGCTACGATAACCAGGTCAGAGGGCTGCCATCCGGAAGTTACACGATCCAGTTCGGTGAATCCGGAGGGAATCCCTGTCAGGCCGTCCGTCCGGTCTCTGAGCGTTTCCAGGGCTTCCACCGCTTCCCGCATGATATCATCCATCTTACGGGTATCCCGCCGAAGGTTATTCTGTGCAATATCAAACAGACTCTTCTCCGCATGGTCGAGCAGGTCAAAGATGTCAGATGTATCATCATAGGCATTATTAATAATCTCGGTTGACACCTTGATAAGTTCCCGTTGAATGTACTTCTGGGAAATGATGCGCGCGTGGTACTCGATGTTCGCAGCAGACACTACACGGTCCGTCAGTTGGGTAATGTAATAGGCACCGCCCACCAGCTCCAGCGCGCCCATTTTGCGGAGCTCTGCAGTGACCGTAAGCAAATCAATGGGTGAGGTTTTCTGGAACAGATTGTATATGGCCTCAAAAATCTTCTGATGTGCCTCTACGTAGAACGTGTCCGGTTTAAGAATATCAATTACCTCGCTGAGCGCATTCTTCTCCAGCATCAATGCACCCAATACCGCTTCCTCCAGGTCTACCGCCTGTGGAGGAACCTTGCCCAAACCACTCACCAAGTTATTCAGCCGCTTGCGGCGTTCGGCATACGAACCACGGGAGGAGGCGTTGGGTTGGTTGGAAGCATATTCGTTTTCGTTCGTCATATCGTAGTTTGCTGTACTAATATCTTAGTTTATCCGGTTACTGCTCCGAAAATCAGTAGAGCAAAGGTATGGATTTTCGGTCTCCTGCCACCGCTCAAGTTCTGAACAGCCTTTTCACAATAAAAATTTTGCAGAACGTTTCCGGTTGAAACAAGCATAATTAGCAAGGTACGTTTTTCACATTAGATGTGCAAAAAATGTTAACAAAACGAAACAGCCCTTGGCCTCCAGTCGTTTCGCGCCATGTTAATAATTTTAAGGAGTGTTGATTCATCCATCATAAACGTTATCTTTGTCCATCATGACGACATCCGGAACAGTTACACCCTACGGCGACACCGACGCGGGAAAAAAGCAACAAGTTGCCAAGATGTTCGACAACATCTCGGGCACGTATGACTTTCTGAACCACTTCCTTTCCCTGGGCATTGATATCCGTTGGCGCCGGATCGCCATTCGGTCGTTACAGTCAATCAAGCCGCAGCACCTACTCGACGTCGCCACTGGCACCGGAGATTTCGCGATAGAAGCCATCAGGATTTTGGCACCTGAGAAAGTCGTCGGTGTGGACATTTCCCAGGGAATGCTTGATGTGGCTAAGGAAAAAATCGCAAAAAAAGGTCTTGAGGACCTGTTTGAGGTACAACTGGGCGACTCCGAAGCATTACCGTTTGAAGGTGAAACCTTCGACGCGGTGACGGTCGCTTTTGGCGTCCGAAATTTCGAGCACCTGGAAAAAGGCCTGGCCGATATGTGCCGGGTGCTGAAACCCGGGGGCAAAGCAGTAATCCTTGAATTTTCCAACCCAAGGCGCTTTCCTGTCAAACAGCTTTATCATATTTATTCGCGCCACATGCTGCCTTTTATCGGGAAGTTCTTTTCAAAAGATAGCCGGGCATACACTTACCTTCCCGAATCCGTAGCACAATTCCCGGATGGTGAGCGGTTCACGGCCATTATGCGTAGCGCCGGATTCCGCGACACGGAATGCCGCCCGCAGACCTTTGGGATCTGCACCATTTACATCGGCACTAAATGAAACCGATACTCACCGTTGCCTTCATCTTCTGCACGCTGGTCGGGGCATACCAAACCAGCTACAGTCAGCAACGCTACCAGCGCTGGGGAGGAGGCTCGGACGATCAGACGCTCAATTTCGGATTCAGTTTTCACTACATCAGCGCGGACTACAAAATTGCGCTTGAACCGGATTGGCAAAATGCGGGTTACAATTCCATCACCTCCCCTTTTTCCAGAGACCTCGGGCTGGGCTTACTGGCCAGCCTGAAACTCGGCGAAAACACTAACCTGCTGTTTACTCCGAACCTGACCTTTCTCAATGTGGACATGGAATTTGAGAAGGATACTGAAACGGAAGTCAGAACCATCCACCGCTCCAACATCGAGCTTCCGCTACTGCTCAAGTTCAAATCCGACCGCAAAACCAACATGCGCGGATACCTCATCGGCGGGGGGCAATATGCGATCAACGTGGCACCGTCCAAGCGATATAAACCGGACGAGGATATCATGACCAAACCCGGTTATTTTGCTTATACGGCCGGCATCGGTTTCGATATTTATTTCGATTTTTTCAAGATGTCGCCAGAGATCAAGTGGGTACAGAGCGTGGGCAACCTGCTGGACCGCACGGAACCAAATGTTTTTAACGGGCCAATCCAACGGCTGATGCTGCGGAGCCTGCAGGTTAGCCTGATTTTTGAATAAATACTGAACTATGGGAAAGATAGCATTCATCACAGGAGCGAGCGCCGGCATCGGTGAAGCCTGCGCAAGAGTGTTTGCCCGCGAAGGCTACAGCCTCTTGCTCGCGGCGCGGCGCATTAACCGTCTGGAGTCACTGGCTATAGCGCTGGAGGAATACGGTGTCGACGACACTCACCTGCTTGCATTGGATGTACGGGACGCCAGCGAGGTGTTTTCAGCATTCAGCAACCTACCAAGCGAATGGCAGCAAGTAGACGTATTGGTCAACAATGCCGGTCTCAGCCAGGGTCTGGATCCTGTCCAGGCCGGTGATATCGGTGACTGGGACCGGATGATCGACACCAACATAAAAGGACTTTTATATGTTACGCGTGCTGTGGCGCCCATTATGGTTGCACGGCAAAGCGGGCATATCATTAACATCGGCTCTATTGCCGGCAAGGAAGTTTACCCCAATGGCAACGTATATTGCGCAACCAAACATGCTGTGGATGCGCTGACCAAGGGCATGCGCATCGATCTGCTTGAGAAAGGAGTCAAGGTAACGGCCATCCATCCCGGCATGGTCGAAACGGAGTTTTCGGAAGTGCGCTTCAAAGGAGACAAAGAGCGGGCCGCTAAAGTATACGAGGACATGGAACCCCTCATCGCGGAAGATATCGCGGAAGCCGTTTGGTTCGCTGCATCCCGCCCTAAACACGTCAACATCAATGACATGCTTATCATGCCTACGGCCCAGGCAAGTGCCAGTATCGTGGCAAGGAAATAATGCGGCGTTGCAGTTCCGGAAAACTTCATGTAACTTTGAACTGCACAAAAACGAAATCAAATGGCACTCCAGGATAAAATCGATCAGGACATCAAATCAGCCATGTTGGCTAAGGACAACGCGCGGCTACGCGGTCTGCGTGCCATCAAGGCAGCCATTCTGCTGGCCAAGACCGAAAAAGGACCGTCAGAGGCCCTCACAGAAGATGCAGAACTCAAGGTCCTGCAGAAATTGGCCAAGCAGCGCAAGGAATCTGCGGAAATCTATCAGCAACAGAACAGGGACGACCTCTATCAGATTGAAATGGAAGAGCTTTCAGTCATTGAAAGCTATTTACCTAAGCAGCTGAGCCAAGAAGAGGTTGAAGCGGCTGTGAAACAGATTATTGAGCAAACCGGCGCATCCGGTCCAAAGGATATGGGCAAGGTGATGAGCCTTGCCAACCAGCAACTGGCCGGCAAGGCTGACGGCAAAACCGTTTCACAAATAGCTAAAGTGCTTTTGCAGCAATAGCTTTTAAACCACTTTGCGGCTACCGATTTCCTTGTCGCGCTCATACGTGGAGATGTGGCGCTCTTTTTTGCTTTCGAAGATATCGTCAATAGTGATCATTATACCGGTTTCTTCCACGGTGCCGAATTCGTCATTGACAGCCGTACCGAAGGTCTTCATTGTGGAAGAAAGGTTCATGTAGGTATTGATCAGCGGCGGAATGTTCTCACCGAACGACCGGATTTTACTGTTAAGGATCTTGTAGCCCTCCTTGTATTCCAATCCGTCGAATATACCCTGAAAACGGGATGCATCCCCGAAATAACCTAAGGGATTGATGGGCCACACCAACCGTTCGCGGTCCGGAAAATAGTGATGCATGAAATAGATCAGCAGGTCCCGCGCTTCCCGATTATAATGCGGATACATGGTCACCTTGCCGAACAGGTACTTCACGTCCGGGTTCAGCTTTACCACGGCCCCTAATCCATCCCACAGATTATCCAGCGAAAACAACCCTTTACGGTTATCTTTTGCCGGCTGGTATTTAGGCTGCACGAATGAACGGCCCAGCTCGATCGTATACGGCAAGTACTCTTCAATGAATTTCGGCGAAAAATGGAAATAATGCGCGGTGGATAAGTTGATCTCTCCCCTATCATTTATTCCGACATCTTTACATTTGATCAGTCGGTATCCCGCAATGATCTCTTCGTCCTCCGGATTCCATGCGATCAGTTGATCATAAGCGTCAGGACATGTATCATTATAGTCAAGGTCCAGCGCCATTCCTGTACCTCCGCCGGCTGCCCGGAACGTCAATTCTCTCAACCGCCCGATCTCCTGCACGGTATTGGGTGCATTATGGTGGTTTACGAGGTAGATTTCATTGTTGCCATTGTTCGTATAGCGAACGAATACCTCGTGTGTAAGCTCCTTTCTTATAAGATTTCGGTCAACAGGTGCTATCAGTTCTTGCATATAGTCAGTTATCAGGAGCTAAGTTGTAAACCACTTTTTTCATTTCCTCAGCCCACTCCTTTTCACTTTTGGAATCGTCAAAATACGTATAAGGAATCTGTTTTCCTATACATATGGTGACTTTTTTGTTTTTCTGGGCGAACATCTCATCTGCCAGGTAAAACATTTCAATGTTTGCCTTAACGCCAAGGAGTTCCCTGAAACGGGCAAAATTATAAAAAAAGCCGGAATTTTTCCCTTCAATATACACCGGTACGATATCTTTCCGGTACTTCTTCGCTTTGTTGATAAAGCTCTTTTTCCACTCCAGATCTTCGATTTTTCCATTCCGTTTCCGTGACACGAGCCCGGCGGGAAAGACCAGCAGAGCGTGATCCTGGGCATACGCTTCCTCTATCCTTTCAATTCCTTTACGCCCCTGCATACCGTGTTTATTTACGCCGATGAACAACGGTTTTAGGTTTTTGATATTCAGCAAGATATCGTTCACAAGAAATTTGATGTCGCGCCGGTATTTGCCCAATGCATACATGAACGCGACACCGTCCAGTCCGCCCAGGGGATGGTTGGACGCAAAAATCACCCCGCCTTCCTGCGGTATGTGCTCGGCGCCCCGGAGTTCCACGGTCACCCCCAGCTCACCGATCAGGGCTTCAACAAAGTCCAACCCGTGCAGATGCCCGATATTGGCCATCACCCGGTTGATATCATCTTCATGCACAATCCGCTCAATGTATCGGAGCACAAATCCGGGCAGCCACCTCAGCAACCTCGGGTTTTTACGTCTTATAACGTCCCTGACGACGATGTATTTATCGTTGTTTTCCAATTCTGTCCTTCAGCGATGCAATCTGCAGCCAAAAGTATGAAAAGTTCCTGTATTGTCATCTCTTGGAAAAAATAAGGCGAAATAGTAGTTGATATCATCAAAACCCTGTAATTTTGACAAGCCGGATTAAACGGTTCGCCTTTTTTATTGTTTAATCATTAAGGAGGCTAAGGGAACAATGAACATTGGTCAAGTCATAGCAGACCGCGGTTACGCGATCAGTCCTTCAGACAGCGTGCGGTACACGCTGGACAGAATGGCGGACTTTCGGTTAGTCCACCTGCCCGTTGTAAAGGACAACCTGTTTTTAGGCCTCGTATCCTATGAAACACTGGCCGGGCTCCCTTATCCGGAACAGCGCATTGACGAGGCAGACATTCCGTACCAGCAGATCCAGATTTACGAATCCCAGCACATCTATGACGCGTTGCTGTTTTTTCAGATCCATCAGCTCGATGTATTGCCCATTGTCGATCAGCAGCTGAGCTACCTGGACGCCATCACCCCATTGGACCTGGTTTCAGCACTTAGTCAGGTGATGTCTATTCAAAGGCCCGGCGGAATCATTGTATTGGAGATGGGTAACCGTGATAACGCACTCTCCCACATCGCCCACATTGTTGAATCGGACAACGCCCAGATTCTCAACTCCTATGTTCAGGCGCTTGATGACTCTTCCCGGCTGGAAGTAACCATAAAGGTCAGCAAATCCGACCTTTCATCCATTGTTTCCGCTTTGGTAAGGCACGAATATACCGTTAAGGCCACCTACAACGATGAGAACAGCCACGACAACTCCCGTGACCGCTACGAACAGCTCATGAATTATATCAACATGTAACCATCTATGAAGATAGCGGTCTACGGAAGAGACTTCCATCCATCGGTCATACCCTACGTGCAGCACCTCTTCGACCTTTTGGTAGCCAAAAATACCGAGCTGTGGATTTACGGGGATTTCCACGATTTCCTGATCAATCAGGTTAATTATCCGGAGACTTCAAGGACCTACGTTTCCCGTCACGAATTACCACCGGACATCGGTTTCATGCTTAGCCTGGGCGGCGACGGCACCATGCTTGCCGCGGTATCGATCGTAGGCGATTCGGGAATACCCGTGGCCGGGATAAACTTTGGCCGCCTCGGCTTCCTTGCCGACATCAGCAAAGACGACATAACCCCCTCTATCGAGGCGATCCTACTCGGCGAATACAACATCCAGAAACGCACGCTACTGTCCGTGCGGTCCGATCAGCTGACATTATTTGACGGCAGCTCATTTGCACTTAATGACATCACGTTATTCAAGTCTGACAGCTCAGCCATGATCACTGTAACCGCACATCTCAACGGCGAATTCCTGAACGCCTACTGGGCCGATGGCATTATCGTAGCCACCCCTACCGGGTCAACCGCCTATTCGCTCAGCTGCGGCGGGCCGATCATCATGCCCGGCAGCGGCAACTTTGTGATCACGCCCATTTCGCCGCACAACCTGAACGTAAGACCGGTGGTCGTATCAGACGATATGGTATTGGACCTGCAAATCGAAAGCCGCAGCAGTAAGTTCCTGCTTTCCTGCGATTCAAAGACCGCACCCATATCAACCGATATCCGGCTCCGGATCACCCGGGCCCACTACCAGGTCAACCTGATCAGGTTGAAGAATTACAGCTATTTTTCCAACCTGCGCAACAAATTGCTTTGGGGACTTGATGCGAGGAATTATTGATTCGCATCTAAATTTATTTATCTTTATCCCGTTATCAATAACATCTATCGTGCTTCACCGACTATTGGCATTATTGGCCTTATTCCAGCTTACCACCGGTGCCGCCCAGGAATGGGAGTTCGGGATACAGGGAGGCGCTTCGGGTTATATGGGGGACATCAACCCTGACAACCCGCTGGCTTTTAACGAGTGGTCAGCCGGTGCATCCGTAAAATACAACATCAACCACACCTGGGGCATACGCGGGAATTTCGCCTATGCCAATACCTTCGCCCACGATTACTACTCCGGCGTACAGCAGCGCAAAGACCGGTACCTGGGTTTCTTCGGCAGCATAAAAGAAGCGGCCGTGTTGGTTGATTTTAATTTTTTCAGGTGGCTGCCGCAGCGGGGAAGGGTCGTATACACACCGTATATTTTTGCAGGCGTAGGCGGCATAGCTTTCAACCCCAAATGGGCGCTCCGCAACAGCAGCGGCGCGCTTGAAACGCGGTCGCTTCGGGATGCAATGACAGAGGGTACCGCCTATCGTACAACAGCCATTACCATCCCTTTCGGTGCGGGCTTTAAATATAACCTGAGGGGACCCTTCTCAGTTGGCGTTGAACTGGCCTATCGATTGGCCTTTACCGACTATCTTGATGATGTAAGCGGAAAGTATTTCGATTACAACAATTTCGGCCAAACCGGGTTCCCGGTTGCGCCTGATCCACTCAATTTAACGCGGCAGCAATGGGAACGTCTCGCGTATCAGGGGCAGCCTACCACTTTAGCGGGCACCCAGCGCGGCGATGGTCGCCCGTACGACTCCTTCATGACCGTGGGTGTTACCCTATCCTATACACTCTTCAAAGGCGGATGTCCGGAATGGCAATAAGTCCCTTAAAAAAAATATATTAACTTTGCGCCCAATACAGACGGATGGACATCAAGGAAACGATTAATAAGGAGCAATTGCCCCAACACATCGCCATTATCATGGACGGCAACGGCAGATGGGCCAAAGAGCGGGGCAAATTGCGCGTGTTCGGGCATAAAAACGGCGTTGCTGCCGTACGGGATACAGTGGAAGGAGCCGTGGAAATCGGCGTTAAATACCTGACACTCTATGCTTTTTCAACAGAAAACTGGAACCGCCCTAAACTGGAAGTTTCCGCATTGATGGAACTCCTGGTCAAAACCATCAACAAGGAAACCAAAACACTGATGGACAATGGCGTGAAACTCAACGCCATCGGTGACCTGGTCAAACTGCCCGTGCGATGCAACAACCAGTTATCGGAAGCCATGGAGAAAACCGCAGGCAATACCAACTGTACGCTGACGCTGGCCCTGAGCTACAGCGCCCGCTGGGAAATCACCCAGGCAGTGCAGGAGCTGGCACGTCAGGTTCAAGCCGGCAATCTTTCTCCGGATGACATCACCGAAACACTTTTCGCACAACACCTTGCAACCCACGGCATGCCGGATCCTGAACTCATGATCCGTACCAGTGGCGAACAGCGCATCAGCAATTACCTGTTATGGCAATTGGCATATGCGGAACTCTACTTTACCGACAAAATGTGGCCGGAGTTCAGGCGGTCCGACCTGTTTGAGGCGATCGCGGCCTACCAAAAACGTGAACGCCGTTTCGGACTAACCAGTGAGCAGGTGGTTAAGTAGCTCAAAAAAAAACCTTTTAACAAAAATTAACAACTGTTTGACGTACTTTAGCGGCGATAAATTAGATAGATGAAGCGGATATTCTTTTTTGCAGTTCTTACCCTCTTGGCAGCAGAGCCCATCATTGCGCAGCAACGCGGTACACCTGTAAATGTAAACGATTCGGGCGAGTTTAGCTACCTCAATCCTCAGAACTACATTATAGGGGGCGTTACCGTGAGCGGCACGCAGTATCTGGACAATGACGTGCTCATCACCATCTCCAAGTTAGTGGTAGGCTCGCGGATTGAAGTACCGAGTGACGCAACCTCAAACGTTGTCAAGAACCTGATGGACCAGGGACTGTTTGATGATGTCGTGCTTTATGCCGATGCGGTAAAAGGAGATTCGATATTCTTCAATATCCACGTCGTGGAACGGCCCCGGTTGACCCGCATCGATATTGAAGGGCTCAGCAAGACCCAAACCGAAGAGGTCCGCAAACAGCTCAACGAAAATACCGGAAAGATCGTCAACGAGCACCTGATGAACACCACCCGGAACACCATCACCCGTTACCTTAGCGAGAAAGGCTATCTCTATCCCGAGATCACCATGGCGCCCGTAAAGGATACCGCACAGGCGAACAATCAGATCCTGGTGGTCAACGTGGACCGCAACCGCAAGGTACGTGCGCACCGCATCAATTTCACGGGCAACGAGGCGTTCACGCAGCGGCAGCTCCGCAAGTTCTTCAAGGGGGTCAGGCAGCGGACCTGGTGGCGCATCACCGGTCCCGGTAAGTTTAAGAAAGAGAAATATGAAGAAGCCAAAGAGAACCTCGTTGCCAAACTGCATGACCGCGGTTACCGTGACGCTGAGATTCTGCGGGACACCTTCTACAAATATAACAGCCGGAACGTAATCGTTGACATAGACCTCTACGAAGGACCGAAATATTACGTGGGGAACATCACCTGGCAGGGCAACGCCAAATATTCGGACTCCGTGCTGAATGTCATTCTCGGCATCCAGAAAGGGGATGTGTTCAGTGAGGAAAAACTCGTCACGAAACTGATGGGACCAACCCGGAACAGTGACGACATCTCGTCATTATACCTGAATGACGGATACCTTACATTCACAGTTGATCCCGTGCAGACCAGGGTATACAACGATACCATAGACTTGGACCTCCGCATTTACGAAGGGGCCCAGTTCACGGTCAATAACATTATCCTGAAAGGTAATGACGTCACAAACGACCGCGTGCTGCTCCGCTCCATCTACACCAAACCGGGCCAGAAATTCTCCAAGGAACTGTTAATGCGGAGTACGCGGGAAATCGCACAGCTCGGTAATTTCGATGAGCAGAAAACCAATCCGGTACCTACGAACCTTAATCACTCCGAAGGCACGGTAGACATCGAGTACAACGTCGTGGAAAAACCCTCGGACCAGGTTGAGCTCTCCGGCGGTTTCGGAGCCGGCCAGGTCATCGGTACCCTTGGACTTACGTTCAACAATTTCTCGACCCGGAACCTGTTCGATAAAAGCGCCTGGAAGCCTCTTCCCAGAGGTGACGGGCAGCGGCTTAGCATCCGTGGCCAGACCAGCGGAAAACGCTATCAATCCTATAGTTTTTCGTTTTCAGAACCATGGTTGGGTGGCAAGAAACCGATCTATTTCGGAATCAGTGCGTTTACCTCATCCTCCTCATACGGAGGGTTTGACTACTATACGGGCCGTCAGATCGTCAGCGATAGTGAACTCCAGCGCATCTGGATGAACGGCGTAACCGTAAGCGTAGGTAAGCGCTTGCAGTGGCCGGACAATTACTTCCAGGTCAACTATTCGCTGGGCTTCCAGCAATATAAATTACAGAATTATCCAGGCTTCCTGTTTGAAAACGGTACCTCATACAACATTAACCTCACGCAGGAAATCAGCCGGAATTCCGTGGACGCGCCTATCTATCCCACATCCGGATCACATATCCGGTTTACCGTCCAAGTGACCCCGCCGTATTCCCTGTTCAACAACATCAATTACCCGACCGCGCCCGACGAGGAACGGTACCGCTGGACAGAATACCACAAATGGAAGTTTGATTCCCAATGGTTTACCCGGATCACCGGCAAACTGGTACTCAAGGCACAGGCCCAGTTCGGTTTCCTGGGCAGCTATTCGGACGTAACAGGCACCTCTGCCTTCGAGCGGTTCAAATTGGGTGGGGACGGCATGATGGGCTTTGACTTCCTGCAAGGATCCGAGATCATTGCTATGCGCGGCTATTCGAATGGATACGTCATCCCGGACGGTTCCGAGCCGAATATCGCCGTCAATTCGGGGAGCCCCATCTACAACAAATATCAGTTGGAACTGCGCCATCCCGTCATGCTGAACGATCAGGCCACGGTATTCATGCTGGCCTTTGCCGAAGGCGGCAATACCTGGAACAACTTCAGGGATTTCAATCCCTTCAAGGTCCGCCGTTCAGTAGGTGTGGGCGCGCGCATCTTCCTGCCCATTTTCGGCTTGTTGGGTATCGACTACGGACACGCATTCGATCCGATCCCGGGAGTCTCGAGCGACCGGTGGAGGCAGAATTTCACGTTCAGCATCATGCAGCAGATGGGCGGCTTTAACTAATTCGCCGCAAATCGAAAAATGGAATTACTTTTGTAGTTGTATAACATTACCATTATTATAAAGATTATGAACATCAAAAAGTTAATAAGCGTCGTTGTACTGACTGTAGCGGTTTCTACAGCCGCCTGGGCTCAGCGGTTTGCTTATGTGGACACCGAATACGTCCTGAAACATATACCGGAATATGTGGCCGCGCAAAAGCAGCTGGACGCCCTCTCCGTGCAGTGGCAGGAAGAAGTGGATAACCGCTTCGCCGAAATCGAGAAACTTTATAAAAAATACCAGGAAGACCAGGTCCTGCTCAGCGAGGAAATGCGGAGAAAGCGGGAAGACGAGATCGTCCTGAAGGAGCAGGAAGCTAAGGAATTCCAGCGCCAGAAATTCGGGTTCGAGGGAGACCTCTTCAAGGAACGCGTCAAACTGATCCAGCCCATCCAGGAACGTGTCGCCCAGGCCATCCAGGCCATCGCCACGGATCAGGCACTTGATATCGTACTTGACAAAGGCAGTGAGGTCACTTTCCTCTATGCCAACCCCAAGCTGGATAAGAGCAATGACGTGATTACACGGCTAGGATACAAACCCGACCCGTCGCTTGCGGAAAACTGATCCGTTTCGTATCATTGCGGCGCAATTATTGAGAACGTAACACAATTACTAAATAATAAAATAACAAGAGCGGGGGATAATGGCCCCGGACAACAAGTAAAACAACATGAATAGCATGAAAAATTTGTTTAAAGGTGTAGTGGTGGTTGCGGTGCTGTTTTTATCAACCGGACTCGTACGTGCTCAGCAGAAAATCGGACATGTCAACTCAAATGACATCATTCAGTCCATGCCCGAATTCAAGACTGCCAACACGGAATTTGAAAACCTTCAAAAATCCAAAGAAGGCGAATTACAGCAAATGGGCGCTGAGTACCAGAAAAAGATTACCGCTGCCCAGGATTTGCAACGGAACAGAAGCGAAGCGAACAGAGATTCCATCGATGCCAAATTGCAATCTCTCACCATGGAATTGCAGGAAATCGAAAAGCGGATCCAAGACGTACAGCGGGTGGCTCAGGAAGAGCTGCAAAAGAAACAAGAGGAACTGTTCGCTCCTATTTTCCAAAAGGCAAATACTGCTGTTCAGACCGTAGCCAAGGAAAAGGGTTATGCATATGTTTTTGACATTGCCAATTCAGCAATCCCTTATTTTGCGGGTGGCGATGACCTTACGGCAGATGTAAAAGCCAAACTCGGTATATCCGGTTCTACGCCGGCTGCCACGCCGAATCAATAACGGTTTCGGTTCCAAAACTTAAAAAGCGGGATGTTTAGTGCATCCCGCTTTTTTTATGTGCCGTTGCCGGGGTGTCCGTAAATCCGTCACCAGCCGGGTGGCCCCGGGCAGCTGCCTCATCGCGATCAGTTGCTGGGGCGGCCAGCCGGGCGGCGCCGTTCAGCTGCTTCATCGCAACTAGTTGCCGCCGGGCTCCGCTGCGGACCAGTCACCCCGATTCACAACCCCGCACTGTTTCAGGTCCGCTACTTCCCGTAAGGCTGCGCCGATGAGCATTCGTAAGGGCCCGGCTTGGCTGCCTGTTGCTTCTTCCGCAGCAAAGGCCGACGCCGCTCCGGCTAGCCTTCTTCGGTGTGAAGGAGGCAAAGCTTGAAGTTGTGCGGCCAGCCGGGCGGCGCCGTTCAGCTGCTTCATCGCAACTAGTTGCCGCCGGGCTCCGCTGCGGACCAAGGCACACCTACCCGCCAGCCCCGCACTGTTTCAGGTCCGCTACTCTTCGTAAGGCTGCGCCGATGAGCATTCGTAAAGGCCCGGCTTGGCTGCCTGTTGCTTCTTCCGCAGCGAGGCCCGCGCCGCTCCGGCTGAGCCTTCTTCGGCGTGAAGGAGGCAAGCATGAGGTCGTTGGGAGCCGGGCGACGCCGTTCGGCTGCTTCATCGCAACTAGTTGCCGCCGGGCTCCGCTGCGGACCAAGGCACACCTACCCGCCAGCCCCGCACTGTTTCAGGTCCGCTACTACCGTAAAGCTACGCCGATGAGTAACCGTAGGGGCCCGGCTTGGGCTGCCCGTTGCTTCTTCCGCAGCGAGGCCTACGCCGCTCCGGCTGAGCCTTCTTTGGAGCGAAGGAGGCTAAGTTTGAGGTCGTCGGGAGTCGTACGAAGCGCTGAGCAGCAAAAGCCAAAGCAGAAGCAGAAGCCCCCCGTACGGGCAAAGACCAAGCGGATCCCGAAGCAGAGCGCCTTGGATCCGCGCATAAAAAAGGCTTTGCAATCAAGCGCAAGGAAGCTCCCAGACCGAATGGTTACCTCCATTCACCCTCTTGATCTACACCATTCCCACTGTTAAGCCCCTCAAACGAGCGTTATTAGCTTAATTTTACTTTTAGTTTATTCGGTTTATAACCGATTAAACTCCGAACGAAATCCGAACGAAATCCGAATAATCACCGAATTAAAGGTAAAGTTGGTGTAGATCTAGTAGGGTGCAGGGGGAATTATGCTTGCATAGTAATTTATATTCTGTAATTTCGTAGGTAAACCCGATATCATCATGATAAGCCAGGTTATATTCGGCATCCTGCTCTTGGCTGCGATCGCATTAGCGACCGTCAATGCCCGGAAGATTATACGTAACATCCGGTTGGGGAGAGCGGAAGAACGCCGGGATCGTCCCGCTGAACGGTGGAGAATGATGCTGCTGGTAGCCTTCGGCCAAAAGAAAATGTTCAAGCGCCCGTTCCCGGCCCTGCTGCACCTGTTTGTTTACCTGGGCTTTATCATCATCAACATTGAGCTGCTGGAAATCGTGATAGACGGGCTCTTCGGCACACATCGGGCGTTTGCCGGATTAGGTGCGTTTTATGCATTCCTTATCGGTGCGTTTGAATGGCTGGCCCTTTCCGTACTGGTCGGATGCGTTATTTTCCTTACCCGCCGTAACATTGCCCGCGTCCGTCGGTTCTTCGGCGTGGAAATGACACCATGGCCGCGGACGGACGCCAATCTGATCCTCATCGCGGAAATCCTTTTGATGAGCGCCTTTCTGACCATGAATGCCGCTGACCTTAAACTGCAAGCCCTTGGTGCACCGGGTTATACCCAGGCGGGAGCGTTCCCGGTGAGTGCATGGCTGTTGCCCTTGTTGCCGGATGGGATTTCCGCTCTGATTGCCATTGAACGGTTCAGTTGGTGGTTCCACATCATCGGCGTGCTGGCTTTTCTTAATTACCTCCCCTATTCCAAGCATCTGCATATCCTGCTGGCTTTCCCGAACACCTATTTCTCGAACTTAAGGGCTAAAGGGCACTTTACTAACATGGACAGCGTGACCAATGAAGTAAAAGCCATGCTTGACCCCGCTTTTGTGCCGGAAACAGCGGGTCCACCCGCACGCTTTGGGGCCAAGGATGTCCCGGACCTGACGTGGAAGAACCTGCTGGATGCCTATACCTGTACGGAATGCGGCAGATGCACAGCAGTGTGCCCTGCCAACATAACCGGCAAGCTGCTATCTCCGCGCAAGATCATGATGGACACCCGCGACCGTATGGTCGAGCTTGGGGAGCTTAACCGTAAAAATAAGGAAATGACCGATGATGGAAAATCCTTGTTAGATGATTACATTTCCAGGGAGGAGATCTGGGCATGTACTACCTGCAATGCCTGCGTAGAAGCCTGTCCGGTAAACATCAACCCGCTGGAGATCATCATGGAACTCCGCCGTTATATGGTTATGGAAGAATCACAGGCACCGGCCAGCCTGAATGCCATGTTCAGCAACGTCGAAAACAACGGTGCGCCCTGGAAATATGCCCAGGCGGACCGTGCAAACTGGATGAGCAATGACTGAAATTACCATACCTACGATGGCTGAATTGGCAGCCAGGGGAGAAACACCTGATATCCTATTCTGGGTCGGCTGTGCGGGCAGTTATGACCAGCGGGCTCAGCGCATCACCCGCGACATCTGCAGGATCCTGCAACATGTGGGAATGAAATACGCCATACTGGGTACCGAAGAGACCTGTACCGGTGATCCTGCCAAAAGAGCGGGTAATGAATTCTTGTTCCAGATGCAGGCCATGACAAACATCCAGGTACTCAACGCATATGAGGTCAGGAAGATCGTTACGGCCTGTCCACATTGCTTCAATACCCTGAAAAACGAATACCCCGATGTAGGCGGTCATTATGAGGTCATCCACCATTCGCAGCTGATCCAGCAACTGATTGACGAGGGAAAGCTAAAAGCCGAAGGCGGTGAATCGTTCAAGGGGAAGCGCATCACCTACCATGATCCCTGTTACCTGGGCCGGGGCAATGAGGTCTATGAAGCACCGCGCAAAGCGCTGGAGCAGCTGGACGCTGAACTGGTTGAAATGAAGCGCTGCCGTAGCAACGGTCTCTGTTGCGGGGCCGGCGGCGCCCAGCTGTTCAAAGAGCCTGAAAAGGGCCGTAAGGAGATTCATGTGGAACGCACCGAAGAGGCACTCGCTACCAAAGCGGATGTCATTGCCGCGGCCTGCCCGTTCTGCATGACCATGCTGCGTGACGGGGTTAAACTTAAAGACAGGGAGCAGGACGTAGAGGTGTTGGACATCGCTGAGCTCACCGCCCGGGCAAACGGGTTGTAGCCTGGCTCTTCTCATCCCGGTTGAAAACCTATATCGTCCATATCGCCCCTTATCATGTGGCCCTTCTGGGTGTGATATTCATCGTGTTAACGTTCGCTTTTCAGCTGGCAATCGTCAAAAGAGCCAACAGGGCCGCAAACCGCTTTTTGGCTATGGCCCTGGCCGTGGTGGCACTGTGGCTGCTTTGGGTATTGGGCAGGGATATCGGTCTTGAAGCTTACTTTCCCCATTGGAATCTGCTGCACCTGCGGTTTTCGCTTGCGTTAGGACCGTTGATCTATTTCTATGTCCGCAGGATAATCCGACCTGAAGAACCGTTCCGCCTGAGGGATCTTACGCATTTCGCCCCCCTGTTGCTTGAACAGGGCGCCTTTGTGGCTATTTGCCATACCCTGGCCTTCATCTCGGTCGGCACCTACCTTTACCTGTCGCATAGATTAATAGAACGCTTTTACCGGAGCCGGAAATTCAGCGGAGGCGATCGATACCGGTACGGGGTTAAGTGGCTCCAGCGTTTGCTCATGGGTTTCGGCTTATCGTGGCTGCTGTGGATCCCGTTCGTTGCCGCCGACTATTTTTATTACGATCATCAACCGGGCGGTCATGTATATTATCCTCTATACCTCCTTTTAGGGGTAATGGCCATCCGGATGGCCGTCGTGGCCTTCTTAAGAACGGAAGTGGGATTACCTGCTGATGCACCCTCGTTCTTAAAGCCTCCGCCCCCCATGGAGCTCAAACATAAATCCATGTGGCTGAAAAAAGCGGTCAAAACCAATCGCTATTACCAAGATCCCGCGCTCAGTCTTAACTCACTGGCCGAAAAACTGGAACTTACGCCCCATGAGCTTTCCCGCATCGTCAATACGGTGCTCAAAAAAAGCTTCAACGATTTCATCAATGAATACCGCATCGCTGACGTGATCCGGAAGATGCAGAACCCCGCTTATGACCACCTCACCCTGCTGGGCATTGCATATGAATCCGGATTCAACTCCAAAACGACCTTTAACCGCACGTTCAAGCAACTGACCGGAAAAAGTCCGGTCGCTTACAGAAATGACCTTAAAAAAGAGGTTTCATCTTATAATTTGGGGCGCCATAACCGGTTTGCGCCAGTAATTTCGGGCAATGAAACCACCAGCGGGTGGCTTCAGGAGAAATCATACCGCAGTTTTATGTTTAAAAACTATTTCAAAATCGCCCGGCGGAACCTCATGCGCAACAAAGGTTATGCTGCCATCAATATCTTGGGTCTGGCTGTCGGCATCGCCGTATGCCTGATGATCTTCATCATCATACAGTTTCACAGGAGTTTCGATGAGTTCCACGAGAAGAAGGACCGTATCTACCGCGTGCTGACGGAACATCATGCAGACGCGGCAGACATTGCTTATGATAAGGGCGTACCGTTTCCACTGCCCAACGGATTAAAAACGGCTTTTCCGCAACTGGAAGAAATAGCGCCGGTCTACGCGAGTCACGACGACCAGCTACAGGTACTGGACGCAAATGGGACACCTGTAAAGAACTTCAAAGAACAGACCGGCGTATTCTATACAACGCCTTCATTTTTCAGCATCTTTGACTTCCCTTTGCTTGCCGGTTCATATGCTTCCCTGAAAGACCCTAATAATGTTTTGCTTACCAGGGAAAGCGCGGAGAAATATTTCGGGGATTGGAAGACGGCCGTAGGCAAAACGTTGAAACTAATCGGATCCTACCGCATCGGCGCAGGATTATTCCAGTCTCCGCCTATCACGCTGAAAGTTTCAGGCATTCTTGCCGACATACCGGGCAACACGGACTTCCAGCTGAAACTCGTGGTCGCCTTCGGGACGGACTTCACGGGAGATAAGAAATACGGGTTACAGATTCCAGACTGGAAGGCGACGGCTCCCGAGTTTGGCTGTTACTTGCTATTGCCGCCTGATATTTCCGCCGCGGATTTCAACCGGCAATTACGTGAATACACGCGGAAGGTACAGGCTCCCGATCATCAGGACAGTTACGTACTGCAAGCACTGTCTGAAGTACATTATGACACGCAAACAGGCAACTACAGCAATATGACCATCAGTCGTGAACTGATCGGTGTACTGTGGCTGATCGCCTCGTTTATTTTGCTGACGGCATGCGTGAACTTTGTCAACCTCTCCACCGCACAGGCGGTCAACCGTGCCAGGGAAGTCGGGGTCAGAAAAGTTCTGGGCAGCAACAAATCGCAGCTGCAAGTCCAATTCATCGTTGAAACCTTCCTGATCGTTACCTGTGCCGTTCTACTGGCAACCGCTATGGTCATCCCCTCCCTGTCTTCAGTGAGCCAGCTACTGGAGCTGTCCCTTCCGTTCAGCATACTGGGCAGCCCCGCCGTTATACTGTTCCTTCTGACGGTAACCCTTGCGGTCACCGCATGTGCCGGCTTTTACCCTTCAGTGGTCTTATCACGTTTCAATCCCGTACATGCATTGAAGAGCAAATTCACGGTAAGTACCGCAAAAGGCATTTCACTGAGAAGAGCCCTGGTGGTATTTCAATTTGTGGTTGCGCAGGTGCTGATCATCGGCACACTGGTCATCGTCAAGCAGATGAACTATTTTATGAATCAGCCCCTGGGCTTCGACAAAGAAGCCGTTGTAAACGTTCCGTTCCGTCCGGACAGTACAGGCACTAAGCTTACGGACTATCTCAGACAACAGCTGCTGTCAGTAAACGGTGTGCAGGGTGTAAGTTTCAGCTCCAGCTCACCGCTGGAAAACGATCACAATCTATGGACGGCGCTAAAATTTGACCGCGCCATAAAAGAGGAGGATTTCCAGGCCATCGCCAAATTCGTTGACGACAGTTATATGGCGACTTACAGACTGCAGTTGGTCGCCGGAAGAAACCTGCAGCCCTCCGGCATGACAAGGGAGTTCCTGGTCAACGAGTCGCTTGTAAAAAGCCTGGGCCTGAAAAACCCGGAAGAAATACTGGGCAAAGAAATAAGCATGTTTGGTGATGTCATAAAATGCCCTGTCGTAGGTGTATTGAAAGACTTCAATGACCGGCCTTTTCATCATCGCCTTGCCCCCCTGCTCATGACCACCAACAGTACCATGTACCGGCAGGCGGGAATAAAGCTGGAGACCTCAAACATCTCCTCGACCATGCAGGCCATCAAAATGCTATGGGAGCAGACGTTTCCGGAACACGTGTTTGAATACCGGTTTCTCGACGAGAAAATCGAGGGCTTTTACAAACAAGAAAATCAGTTAGCCACCCTGTATAAAATCTTTGCGGGCATCGCCATCTTCCTTAGCTGCCTGGGTCTGTACGGTCTGGCTTCCTTCATGGCCGTGCAGCGCATAAAAGAGGTCGGCATACGCAAAGTACTGGGCGGAAGCACAAGCAATATCCTTTACCTGTTTTCAAAAGAATTCATCATGCTCATTGCCGTCGCCTTTGCCATCGCTGCACCCATCGCCTGGTATTACATGCACCAGTGGCTGCAGGACTACGCCTATCGCATAGACATCAGTTGGTGGCCGTTCGCCGCTGGCGGACTCGCAGCCATCATTATCGCCCTGATAACCATAAGCTTTCAGGCAATAAAAGCCGCATTGGCAAATCCGGTGAAGAGCCTGAGAAGTGAATAAGGCACTTCGGCTACAACAAAAGGAAATCTGGCTACCTCCGTTCCCAGCGTACCGAGCAATTTTGTGTAAGTAAATTTAAAACAGCACAAAATGAACATCGTTTTAACAGGGGCTTTGGGACACATCGGCAAGCCGCTTACCCAAACATTGATCGCAAAAGGCCATTCCGTGACCGTCATCAGCAGCAACGCGGGCAGGCAACATGGCATTGAAGCATTAGGCGCAACGGCAGCCATCGGCTCCGTAGCAGACGTAGCTTTTTTAGTCTCCGCTTTCAGAAACGCGGATTCTGTTTATTGCATGATTCCGCCCAATTACAGTGAGCCGGACCAGATCGGCTATTATGAAAGAACCGGCAGCAATTACGCAACTGCCATCCGGCATTCAGGTGTAAAAAGGGTCGTTGACCTGAGCAGTTACGGCGCACACCTGGAAAAAGGAACCGGCGTTATAACCGGTTCAAACAGAGTAGAGCGCGCGTTGAACGCCATCCCCGGCATATCGCTGACACATATCCGTCCAGGCTACTTCTATTACAACCTGCTTCCCTTTATCGGAATGATCAGGCAAGCCGGCTTCATCGGTTCGGTCTACGGTGATGATGATAGATTATTTCTCGTTTCGCCTGACGACATAGCTGATGCCTTAGCCGAAGAAATCACAACGCCGGACAGCAGCAATAAAGTCCGCTATGTGGTAAGTGATGAACGGACCTGCCGTGAAACCGCCCAAATTCTGGGCGCCGCCATCGGGATACCTGATCTCCAATGGAAAACATTGCCGGAAGCGAAGGTATTAGCATCGCTCCTGGGCAACGGCATTCCCGAAGGCACGGCACGCAGCCTTGTGGAATTAGGCGCAGCCATACACAGCGGGATCCTGCAGGAAGATTATGAACGGAACAAACCCGTTGCCATGGGTAAAGTAAAGCTGACGGATTTCGCAAAGGAATTTGCTATGGCTTACCGTAATTCAGAAAGCAAGACAACGTGAGTTACCGGCCGCAATCGCGGCAGGCTGTCCGGTGGTCTCCGATTCCAGCCGCGGACGGATGGAATCCGTCATCAGGCTCACAGAAGCTGTAGGCCCCGTTTGTCTGGTACACGCGGATTCCGGCCCTGTTGATTACTGCCAGGGCATTCTCCAGCGGCGCACGGTAGCACAGTGAGGCGTTTACCCGTATCGACGCCGGTATGCAATCTGTATTTTTGAAGGGGATGCCGTACCATCTGGTGATGTCTGCCACAAAGTCCTTCAGCGGCACATCGCGGTAGCGGCGGATGGGCCTGGTCCAGGCGACGGCGGCCTGAGTCGGGCTGCGGTGCCGGAAGAACAGCGAATCGGCAAGCGTTCCATCCAGTTGCTGCATGGTCCGGACATGAACCTGGCTGCCATGCTTTTCCAACATCTTCTGCTCACGGCCGTACCTTGTCAGGGCGGCCAGGCTCCCCGCCAATAACACTGCCCTGGTGTCCCGCCGCATGGCCTGTACGGCAAACCGGCCGTCCGCTGTGTGCAACTGGCTGTTTGCCGTCTCGATGATGAAGCGTTTTCCTCCTTCCATCTCCGGCGTCTGGACAAGCGCCTCGCCGTTAAGGCGGGCATAACCCGTGGCCGGATCCGGGGTCTTCAGCGGATAGGTCAGTATAGATTCCGCGTTCAGCCGTATCCGGGTCCCCCCGGGAAGAAGCACTTCGCACTGCTGATGGGTGGTTGTGATAAACCGGATTTCCGATACCCCTGCTGTGTCAGCACTTACCGGCCAGTCCGGAGCGTTAAGTATAAGTGTACCGGCCTCATCACGGTCAACCGTGATGTTCCCGATGCGGGCTATGCGGCCTTTGGCTCCCGGCGCTATACGGATCGTAGACGAATCTCCGTAACGGATGGTTCCGCCGAACTGGATCGTGGGGATCGCCTTATCACCGGGGATACCGGCACAGCCGCCTCCGGACGTATCCGTGCCTAACCGGTGATAGACGTGATAACCTACCAGCAACACCAGCATCGCTGCGGCCACCATATCGAGCTGAACGCCGGCACCCGCCAGCTTTTTTATCTGCTTCCGCTGCCCCACCGTTTTCCGGATCCTTCCCAGGTCCGGTTCCCACTCCCCCACCGGAACGTCCTGTTCCTTCGCGGTTGCCCCACTTAGCGCCTCAACCATCAGGTTCTGCCACTCCTCTTGGTCATATGTCCTACGGGCCGCCTTCAGCAGGGCGGCTTCGCGCGGCGTCAGTACGCCTTCCAGACTCTTTCTGATGAGCTTCCGTACGAACTCAGTATCATGAATCATTTCTTTTATCCGTTTAATCCCTAAACTCATTTATAACCCAGGCGGCTTTTCAGCACCTCGCCCACCTGCTGTATCGCCTCGGCCAGCTGCTTTTTGACAGTATGGGGCGATGAACCCATACGCTGCGCGATCTCTTCTTTGGTGAGTCCTTCCGTCCACCGCAGCAGAAATGCCTCCCGCCGTTTTGGGGTCAGCCCTTCCGCGGCCTTTTGTATCCATTGTTCCAGTTCGCGGGCTTCCGCTTCCTCATCGGGCAACACCCCCCCTACAAGGTCCAGATGATCGTTTATGTCATCCGTTGGCATGCGCCTGGTACGCCGCAGGTATGCTTTCACCTTGTTTTTCACCACGCCGAACAGCCATGATTTCGGGTTTCCCGCATGGCCACGTCCTGCGCGTTTTCACAGATAAATACCATGAGATCCTCAAACAGGTCCTTTACCGCTCCCTGGTCATGGGGGATGAACTTCCTGATATACCGCATAAAATCACGGCGGCACAGCACGAAGATTGCCCTCAGGGCTTCATCCGCTTGTGACGGATCGCCCAGGCGCTCAAATAAAGTGATATAGTCCTTTGAACCCTTGTCCATGCCACGTGTACGTATTAACGCAACATGCGTTTTCCAAAAAATTTATTTATCTGTAATCCAGCAACATACACCGTACACGCAAATTTAATTGAATTCCGGGTGGTCCAAAAACCGCGTTTTTGACAGTGTGTATATAGAAAGGAAATGTTAGACGCAACAAATATACGGAAAGAAGCGACTAATCCAAGAAAAAAAGTGAAACAATAAATTGATTTACAGTATGTTACGAAAAAACGTGATAGTGACCGGCTTTTGCCTTCCCCGCGGAGCCGCAGTTAAAGCCGTACACGACCGGAGAAATGCCGTATTCCGGCGCAAGCCGTATACGCATGAATATATCCATAGCCCATGCCCCGAAACCGCTGTTGCGGTCTCCTCCCGTGGGTGGGATGCCATCGCGCCGGGCGCGGCGAAGGCAGCAACGGGGCACATAGGACAATACGATACACCACTTAATTGCAAACGGTTATGAATGCGCAAACCACACCGATGGTATCCCCGTCCCCCTCGGGGGGATGGAAGGCGCATATCCCCTACGGGCTCTCGCTCGCCTTCGTCTGCCTGTTCCTCTATACCGCATACCACAAAGCGGTTGGGATGGACACGTTCATCAGGGGTATAGCGGCGTTTCCCTATGTCGGCAGCCATGCCTCAGCCATCGCCTGGGGCGTATTTACGGCGGAGACGGCCGTGGCCCTGCTGCTCATCTGGCCCGATACTAACCACGTGGGCCTGTGGGGCACGCTTGGGCTGATGGTCGTCTTCACGGCATATATCGGGGCCATGCTCCTTTTTGCTGAGGCCCTGCCGTGCCAATGCGGTGGTGTGATCGGCAAACTCTCGTGGCCGCAGCACCTGCTTTTCAACCTGGGCTTTACCGCCCTGGCCGCCGGCTTGCTGCTGCACCACTACAGGATTAATTTAAAACAACTCTTTTCTATTATGGCAACAATAAGTTCCAAAATCAAAAAGGCCGCCATCGGGATGTTGGCGGCAGCAATGACCGTAGGGTTCAGTGCGTTCACCTCGGTTCAGAACCAGCAATGGGTCTTTATGGGCAACAGCGACACAGACGTCGTCGATGGCAGCCAATATCAATTGACCGGTACTCCTCCGACTTCATGCAATTCCGGAGAGGAATTGCCATGTATCCTGGAGACCCCGGAGCATATCGACACGCAGGCCGAACTGGACGCCTACATCTCCAGCAATTTCGGCGATGATGCCGATGCTGTGAAAGATGCGGCTCAATCCCGTCGCGAAGCGCTGTAGCGAACAAGCGGCCTTCCGGTAATCGGCAAGGCCGCTTGTTTTCTTACCGGGGGTTCTGCGGTATCCCGGCCTGTTCAATGACATCCTCGGGTATGGGTAATGCATACCGCGGGTCATTGGGTGGAAGCATATATTGCTCGTTATCGAGCGATCTGCGGATTTCGATGGCGGCCCCCTCTTTGTTGAGGCGCTTCAGATCCGCCCACCTCAGCCCCCTCATAAGCAATTCCTTTCTCCGTTCCCTCAGCACAAGCCCCAGCAAATCGGCAGGCCTGTTCCCCGGACCATATTCCCGAAAGGCATCCCGCCTGTAACGCGATCCCAGCAACAGATTCAAGTCGTCCAGTGCGCCGACCTCATCATTCAGCCTGGCGCGGCATTCCGCACGGATCAGGTACACCTCTCCTGCGGTAATTCCGGTGAACAGTGCAGCACCGCCGCTGAAGTTGCCTTTGAAGCCGTGACTGCCGTCAGCGTTTTCAGCGAAGAAAACCGCTTTTCTAAGGTCTCCGTCTTCATACGACCCGTACAGCATGGTATCGATCCTGGCCCGGCGCGGACTCAACGGAGCCGGAGGCGGCGCTATGCTTTCAAAAATCACCTCCGCGTTGCCTTGCGGTATGGGGTAAGCCAAAGAAGCGTCCAGCCCGTTGAAGTCCAGCAGGCTGTCCTGGATACTGAGACAGGAGTCAGCATATAGGGAAGCCGGTCCATACCGGTGCATCGTAAGGTAAGCCCGCGCCAGCATACCGTAGGCCGCCGCTTTTGACGGGCGTAACGGATGGCTGTTCCGCGGCAGCAGGGCGGCGGCTTCCCGCAGATCGGCCAGGATCCGATCATATGTTTCATCAAGCGCGGCCCGGCGGGAAGTCTCGTTGAAATCGGGCGTCAACCTCAGCGGAATGCCCATGTCGGCAGGATTATGACCATCGTAATCGTTGCACCAAAGCATGGCGAGTCTTAAAAATGCGCTCCCGCGGAAAAATAAGGCCTGCCCGCGCACATCGCTGCGTTGGGACTCCGGCTCCCCTTCTGCATCCGCAAGCCGGTCCAGGACCGTGTTGCTCACATACACCACATGATACAGGTTTGACCAGTCATTGGGATAAAACGAAAAGATGAAATCGTTTTCCCATACATACATCCTCCGGTATCCATCGCTGGAAAGTGCCTGCCAATCGGCACGGGTCAGGTAATAATTATCGGCGCTCACCTCCCCTGCCGCAGCGTCACGGTTGTTCATGTATGCGTGATTGTTAAGCAGCGCCTGCAGGTCGGCCACCGTTGCGGGCGTAGCGAGCTTCTGATTCGGTTTTTCATTCAGGAACCGCTCACATGATATCAGGAACATCGCACCGATCAGCCCGGCCAGAAGTGTCAGATTTGTTGTTTTCATCGTTTTTTATTCTAAAGATTGGCGGTGATTTTCAGTGAAAAGCTGCTTGCCGGCGGAATCGAAAAAAAACTGGAGGCGTATTCCGGGTCGAGCCCCTGCTTGTTGGCCCTCCAGATCAGCCCCAGATCAGTGGCGTTGAACTGCACATTCAGATTCTTCAATCCCAGCCTGCCGGCAATCGCCCGGCCCAGCATGTAATTGACCGCGACGTACTGCAGGCGCACATGATCCGCCGGTTCGACCAATATTTCCGAAAAGCGGTAAAAAGCATCCCGGTTGTTTACCGCCGGATATACCATGGAAGGAACCTGTGTGAACATCTCGTCACCGGGCTGTTGCCAACGGCTGGCAAAATCGGCGTGCCCTTCCCAGTTGCTGAACAGTGAGCCGTAGTCAATGCTTTGCCGCCGGAAGTAATGGCCAAATTTATATTGCAGCCTCACCGTCAGGGAGAGATCCTTCCAGCTGAACGTATTGCCGAGCGAACCGAAGAACCTGGGAAGCGCCGGACCATGGTGGTTCAGATCACCCACCTCCACCTCCGGACCCGTCAGTGCGTTGTAGTCGTCGCTGACCTGCCCCCCGCCAAGGTATCCGAGGGGATTTCCGTTGGTTGCGTCCAGTCCCGCCCATTTATACGAATAGACCGAATAGATGGGATGCCCTTCAACCCCGGATACCGCGGCTCCCCCCTGCATAAAGCGGCTGGCCGCCAGGGAGGCCAGGTAATAATCCTTCACGGCGTCTTTGTTATAGCTAAGGTTAAGGGCGGACTGCCAGCCGATGGCACCATCGGTATTTACACTATACAGCTCGAGGTCCGCGCCGGTTGCTTTGATGCTTGCTACGTTTCTGCGTATGGAAGTGCCTATCCCGGCTGTAATATCAACCGGGTAGGTTCCGAACAGATCGCGCCCGTCTTTGCGATAGTACTCGATGCTGCCGCGCAACCTGCCCCGCCACATCGCGAAATCAATACCCCCGTTGATCATCCTTACCGTTTCCCACCGCAGCTCCGGATTGGCGAAATTGTCGATGCGGGCGGTCGGTTCCAGCAGGTATGGCGAGGAGCTGCCATACATAATCGTGGTCACGGCGACCTGCGACGGGTCTATGTTTCCGCTGAATCCGTAAGTTACCCGTAGCTTAAGCTGTTGGAGCGCCCGGCTGTGCCAGAACCCCTCTTCTGTAATCTCCCAGCCCAGCCCGGCCGACCAGAGCGGCTTCCATTTGTCGTTGGTCTTCAAACCGAACAGGTTGGAAGCATCGCGCCGGCCGCTGATCGTTGCTGAGTACCTGCCATCCAGTGTATAGGCCGCGTTGCCATACCACGAAACGAAATGCGCATTCGTTCTGTCAAGTGAAGTCCCGCCGGGGATAAATGCGCTCCAGCCGGTCACCAGCATCGGGTAGGGACGAGTGTGGTCCACCGGTGTGAAGGTCAGGTTACCGCCGTCATACCCGTAAACCGTATTGCCCTGGCCTTCGGTCCCGGCCCGGCGCATTTCCGCGCCCAGTATTGCGGTCAATTCATGCCGCTTCCGGGCATAACGGTAATCAAGCTGGCCGCGCAGATTGTGGGAGTGAAGCTCCGTGCTTTGCAGCGTCAGGATGCCTCCCAGCGGGATGGCATGGATCAAGTCCTGCCCAAGCTGCGTATAGTTATTGATCAGATCACGGGTATAGTAACTGTGCACATCCCGCAGATTACGGTCAGCCGAGCGCTGGTATTCATATTTATATTTCACATTGAATGTGAAACCGGCGGGTAACCGGTATGCCGCGCCGAAATCCAGCAAAAGATCACTGATCCGGAGCGACTGGTGCACATGCTGGTGGTCAGTACCCGGATAATATCGCCAGTCGAGGAGGCGGCCGCCCCCCACCGTATCGACAAAGCCTGACCGGTAGTCCCGGGCGAGTGGCAACGGTGTGCCGTCGCCGTCAAACAACTCCGCGTACGGATACAGGTTGCCGTTTTTCGAAATGATCTGTCCATACCCCGGCTTCCCGGCCCTGTTCTGCCGGTGCGTGTAATATACCGATGTGGATAAGGTCAGCGGACTGAAGGGCCTGAATGTATTGGCAACACCGACGTTCAGGCGGTCGCTGACGGCGGATAATACGGAACGGTTGCGGTCGTACCCTGTTGAAAACCGCCATGCCGCCGTTTGACCGCCGCCGCTTAGACTGAGCGCATATTGCTGGTGCAGCCCGGGATCGTATACCGATCGCAACAGCTCGTCCCTCACATCGATCTCACGCAACCGCTCCACCTCGGCCCGCAATGCAGCTCCGGATCCCCCCTGCTCTTCGCTCATCTGCAACAGGAGCTCCACCACCGGCGACAGTACAGGTTTGTTGTAGGCATCAAGCTGGCTGTCATAGTATCCGTTCCGGTACAGGAACTCCTCGACGTCAATGAAATCCGGGGTAGAGATATTCTTCAGATAGAAGAGGTCCGGTTTATTCTGCACGGTCGCGTTCGCCGTCACGTCTATGGACAGGGGCGTGTTCATCGATCCCTTCTTGGTGGTGATGACAATGACACCGTTTCCAGCCCTTGCGCCCCATATTGACGCGGCAGCGGCATCTTTCAGGATGGTAATGTCCTGCACGTCGTTGGGATTGATGTTGGAGATATCCCCGTCGTAAGGGAAATCATCCACGATAACCAGCGGTTCCCGCGGTCCGTTTATTGAGCTGATGCCCCGTATGGCCAGCCGTCCGCTGGCCGATGTGGTCCGGTCAAAGGTAAGCCCGTTGGCAACGGCCTCCAACCGGTCCAGGATATTCGCCGTTACCTGTTCGTTGAACAGCCGGTTGCCGATTTTCGTGAACGAACCGGTTGACCGGTCCTTCGGGATGTTCTGGTAACCCGTCGAAACCACTACTTCCTCAAGCACGCGGTTTCCTTCGTCAAGGAAAATGACCAGTGGCTGCTTGATCGGGAAAGATAATTGCACGGTTTCCGGCTCGTAGCCGACACCTGATATCCGCAAGACCGCTTGCTGTGCCGTATCCACGGCGATGATAAACCTGCCGGATTCATCTGTCACGGTTTCCAGGGCAGTCCCGACCAGGCGGACAGTGGCTTTGGCCACGGGGCGCTCCGTCGCCGAGCTCAGCACCCTGCCGGCAACAGCATTGTCTTGAGCATGTGCGTTGAGCGCACAGAAGTATGTGAACACGATAGCGGCAATGTGCCGCAGATCCATCATTTTCATATTGATTTTTGAAGATTTCAGTTTGATAAGACAAAAACATCCAGCGGGATTTCCCGTTCCACCAGGTCAAGGCATTGCCGGTTTAAGTCCTTACGGAGCGACGGTAGGTCCAGCTTGCCGGACAGGGAAAGGTCTATGGCTCCGGCGTAGCCGGTAGCGTCAATAACCGGCAGATCTATTTCCGGTCGCCTGTTAAGTGCGCTCACAAGGTATTGGATACGCTGGTTCACCATCCTGGTAGGCGTACCGTCAAAGGTTAAGCCGGCTTCCTTCCCACCCCCCGACTTCAGGGCAGCCGGACTTCCCTTGGCAATCAGCAACAGTACCGAGCTGTTCCGCCTTTCGATACGGCCATTGAGCCCCGTTTTCCGGTTCAGGTCCAGAAGCATGTCTTCATAAAGCGTACCCGCCTCCGTTACCGGAGCGGTGTATTCGTAGGTATGGTACCCGGCCAGGACCGCCGTATCCTGGACTTCGATCACCATTCGCTTCCTGTTGTAACCCGGCATCAGGTTACGGACAATGGCCTCGTACATATTCAGCAACCGTGTGTTTGTCATTGCCCGGCCATGCACTACCTCCCCGGTACGGCGGAAAACACTGCCGGATGGCACGCCCTCTATTCTCCCCTGCAGCAATATGGAATAATGCAGCAGTTGGTTAAACGGCGCATCATCCCTGATAAACAGTTGCTTTGCGGGATCCAGATCGACCTTGTTTTTTAACGTCAGTGCTTTTTGATCAAGCACCGAACTGATGTTGAAGGCATTGACCTCATCGCTGTTGGTCACCGCAATAAATCTGCCCGCACGGTCAATCCAGACCACATGCGGAATGGAACGGTGGGGAAACAGGCAGGAAAGGACCGTGTCATAGGTCACTGAAAACAGGTGAGGCGGGATCCCCATCCCTTGCCGATCAAAAAACTTTTCGGCGGTAGCATCCGGCTGTCCGGTAACCAGGAGCAACGCCAGATCATCGCGGTACTGACGGCAAACCTGCTCCAATTTCGGAAACGATCTGATACACGCGCTGCACCACGTGGCCCAGAAATCCAGGATAATCAGTTTGCCGCGATAGTCGTTAAGCGTGATCGTATCCTTCCCCTCCGGATGATTCACCACCTGTAAAGGCACGTGCCATAGCGCCTCGGAAATGGTCTCCCCTATCTGCAGCGGTTTAATGCTGTCCAAAAATCCCGGCGCAGGCCCCGAGGGCTCGGGGCGCTGCGCGCGGGCGTCTGCACACATGGAACTTGTTAAAAAGGTTATTATAAATAGTGCTTCTAAAAGGGCATAGCAATCCCCTAAGCGTAATTTTTGCTTCATTTACGTTTGACTTGGTGTTAAAAGAATTGAATTAACTCATTCCCAACACCAACTCAAACCGGGTTCTTAGCTATATTTTTAAACAGGTTAACGGTAGAAATTTTCCACGTTTTGGACACCAAACGACCGTTACCTCCTTTATCTGGGATAGGTTGGATGCGGTTAGATGTGCTGACTCTTTTTCGTTTCACTGCTCGTTATGGTTAGTAACGAGTCTTGCAGGTGAACAGCTAATAAATGTGGGGCTGCACACCGCGGCTACACCAAAGTTTCTCACGCCTTACGTAACACGGATTCACAGCAGCCCCACATCCATCTGTATATGCAAAGATACAGAATAGATATGGGTATTAATCTGCTGTCTTGTGTTACGGCGTGAGAAAGTAGCCACAAGACTCTTAAAATACCTTAAGGAAGCGCAACGGAGTTGTTTTCAAGAGAACAATCACCTGTGCTCCACTTCGCAAATATAAAACACAACAATCAAAAAAAGAAATTTGTGTCACTTTTTGTAATTTATTGTCATACGACATTAGCCGTATGGCTAATTTGGACGAGGAGCTGATCCGGCGGAATATCTTTAAACTGGTTGACCATTCAGGATTAACCGACGTCAGCTTCGCCCACCTGCTGGATGTTTCTGACAAACAAATCAAGCGAATAAAAAAGGGCGAGGCAGCGTTTAGCATCGATAACATCAACAAAGCCTGCGATTTCTTCGGAAAGTCGTTATCCAGCATCAACAGTAAAGAAATGAGGGTGGAAGATCGATTCAGGAACAAGCTTATCAAGCGGCACAAGGGCAATACCGAATACAGCAAAATCCTCGAGGAACGGCCGCCCATCACCTATGCCATCAACTTTGAACTGCTTAAAAACGAATCATTCAAGACCAAAGGACTCGATGTTAGCCAAATCCACCAGGTGTTCGAAGAACGGGGATGGGGCTATTCCAGTTCGTATATCTCGCTGGCGATGAGCCGGCACAAAGACCGGATCGAGCGCCTGCCCCATCCGCAAAAACAGAAAAGGTATATGTACAAGGGAAAGTGATGCGGGGTGTTTGGCTCTGCGCCGGATTCCTTGCCGCAGCGAACCGTTGTTACAGGTTCACAGTTCTCAGGCTGGTCCAAGGTTGGCACTATAATTGGTTTTCATCCACTTCAGTAATGTATCGAGCAGTTCCTACATTGGGCACGTTTTTGATCTCACCGCTGATTTTAACTGCCAGGCTTCCTCCATTGGCTGCGGTTTCTTCAGCAAGTTCTCGTAATCCTCTCTGCACACCAAAGAGTATCCTTTCTGAAAAGAAGCATTAGTTGCACAGTTAGTGTATAGTTTCAGAGCATCTATAAGTTCGTTTGAATGCTGTCAACAGCTTTGCTGCTTTTTCGGAACCCTAATGATTAATGAACGTTTTTCCACCATGTTGCCGTGACGTATATGCAAAACATACGTACTTTCGGGTAATCCTTTGGTCTCAATCACCACTTTCCCCTCTGAACTTATTCCGCTGCGGACTTCTCTTCCATCCGAATCTACTATGAACGCCTCGAACGAGACAAGTTCGCTTGCCTCCACACCTTTATTTTCAGCTACTGATATGGTTATGCTTTCCTTTTCCCCATTGTCCTTTACAGCAAAAGGCCACTCTTCTGCCCAAACAATCAGTCGTTGGGCTTCGACCCATCCGCAAGAGTTAAAAAGGTTACAGCCAACCACGTATTCACCCGGATTTGCAAACCATATCTCGGCTACGCCCGGCTGAATCGGAGTGATTCCACCGCCACCGGCTCCGGTACCGGTATTCGGGATGATGAACCATTGGTAGTCATAAACTTGTGCCGCCGCCAAGACATTCTGGACAATATACGTAGTGTCATAATTAGTTGGTACGGATGTAAAGCCATCTACGGATGCATTGACAGGGATACCGGCAAATAAAACCCTAGAAATATTGACTGCACCACAATCCGTGGTTAGGATAACGGATAGCGTCAACGTGCCATTATATGCCGACGAGCGGGTCAAGGTACGGGAATTTCCGCTGCCGGTGATGGTGGCCGCCGCTGCGGGCGATACACTCCATGTGCCTGCAGTTTCTGTCTGCCTTAGATTGGACACGGTAAATACTTCCGAACTGCATATAGGCGAATCACCAACGATTCTGAAAATCTGGCTTGGACTGAGGCAGAAGCTGTTGGCGTTGATGAAATTTGAAATCCTCGTGATCGAAGCCTGGGAGAAATACATCGGAATCTGCTTCGTCCCTTGGCACATTATGCTTGCACTGGAAGTACCGCAGTTCACTCCGTCGGCATGCTCCCCGCTAAAATTATGCCCGATTTCATGAGCTGTAGTCAGAAACTGCTGGAATCTTTCCCTTGTGAGCCCATAAGCGTAGGATGGATTATTACATATCGTTCCTAAATACGCTATACCTGCGGTACCCGATATATTAGCATTAACACCAGTGAACAGGTGAACTACGTCACGGAGTACACCGGTAAAGTTGGTTTGCCAATAGTTCCGTAACTGCTCTAGTAGAAGTTCCGCTCCTGCATTTGTCGATGGATCGCCAGTATAGGGATCATTGGTCGTCCAGACATTCTGGAAAGTCACGCGCATCGATACATCAAATGTATCGACGTAAACCCCTTCAATCATGTTAATGATATCCAGTATTTCAGCATTTGCAGCCGAGCCATAAATTTGGAAAAAGGCAAAATCAGCGTCGGTCGCAATCTTAAGGAACCTGCAATGGCTGGTTCTCGGCCCGACGTCAGACGGCTTGGGTAGTGTCTTCAAAATCTGCCTGTCGTGTTCAGGCGTCACCCCGCAATTGAAGTCGCTGCTGTCATCGACTCCTTTTCGTAATACGCCACGAAAAGCGTGGGGCGGCTGCCTGGCAGCTTGAATTTCATTGATTTCGTGATGTACAACTTCTGGTCCTCCAATTGGATGAAACCGGAGATGCCGTACTCGTCTATGGAAAGCCTGACTGCCCGGTCGGTTCCTTGGACGTTCCCTTTGAATGTACTGCATGGACTTCTTGCCTCCGCCGGCACCGGCTTCCCGTCAATGGCAACTTGGAAGTCGTCCGTCCTGAGCTCATTTGGGTAGACCTCCAACTGGTACCGTTGACCAAACAGTTCAATCTCTATGTCAAAACCGTCCTCGTCCGTAAGTGAATACGCAGTCCCATTCCTTGGGAACTCATGGATTTCGTAATTTGTGAGGTAATTGTCCAAAATGCGCCGGTCGGCTTCGCCTACCGTGGTTTTAGTACCTTCCAGTAAAATGCTTTTCCTTTTCATGATAGTTGTTGGTTAGTTTATCTAAAAAAGTAAGACGCTATTCGAATTTCAAATAGTTCAATTCGATATGGGTGTTTGTTACATCGGTTTGTCCCGGTTTGACTCCGTCAGAAAACACGACAGCACGACCACTGAATGTAACATCCCTTGACTCTCCCTCCGCCATTTCGAAGCTGGAAGGCATGTTGCAGACAACCATCTGCAGACGGCCCGGTGACCGAATAAGGAATACATGGTCTGCATTAGGCGGAAGTTCGGAAGGGGGAATATTCATAATGTTATTCGTATAACTGAGCGAACCGCTTAACCTCTTGACGGCCTCGACATCGGAACCCGAAAAATCACAGGTTCGGGAAAATACCAGATCGGAATCGCGATCTTCTTTCTTACACGAAAGCGACGCGAATAAAATAACGATCACCACATAGCTGCTTATACTGGTCATCATAAGGCGAGTTATTTAAGTTAGTGTAAATTGGAGAACTCGTTGGCGTATAAAACATTACCTCTGTATGTAACGAAGCAGGAGGTAAAAACGCTACACAATCTTGTTCTTTTGAACATATACTATCTGCGCTGCTCCGATTTTTTCTTTTTTATAATACTCCCTATGCTTATTTAATTCCCAATTTATGCAGAAGAAAATAGAATAAAAGAAAAAATCAACCAAATGGGGATTTATTACTACGAAATGCGTTCTGGAGGCAACGAACTGAATTGCGTGGCCACTTCCGACGAAACTCATCGGCCGCCATCAGCTGCCGGGTCTATGCGTTTAAGCGACTCTTTTCAGCTTAGGTGGGACTCCGTGCCTCATGTCGCCGGGGGTGTAGTCAGGATGACCTCCCCCGTATCCATGGCTTATCTTGGTTGTTGAAGAGATTGGAATTGCCGCCATTGTTCGCGGCCCTCTGACTATAGGCTACGTGATTGCACAGAACTTTAAGGTCTTAGCCAACCGAAACAGGCGAGACGGACCGTTGCAGAACGCCAAAAGGCGGCCAATAAAAAAGCCATGAAAAAATCACAGCCTTTCCACCTCCTCAATGGGAAGCTCCAGCACGTCGGCAATCATCGCATTGTCAAATCCGCTGTTCTTCATCTTGGTGGCTGAACGCAGCTTTTCCGCATAGGCCCTGGCGCGTTCCTGTTCCACCTTTGCCCGCTCCATTTCAATCAGCCGCTGCGCCCGGGCACGTTCTTCGTTCCTTCCCTTCTCAATCAGCAGTTCATATGTACTCATGACCTTATCCTTTATCTCCGTTGGTAATCGATCCAGTATCATCCTTATCTC
>Ga0065721_10004846_pt1 | contig 45681 bp, 40 predicted proteins | sample Mesricmetagenome_FD_59108 | JGI IMG/M metagenome (GOLD analysis project Ga0065721, IMG submission 59108) | Mesophilic microbial community from rice straw/compost enrichment Sample: eDNA_1 v2 (version 2) | ecosystem: Engineered > Solid waste > Grass > Composting > Bioreactor | place: USA: Davis...
TCCGCGTGCGCAGAAGAGCGCGGAGCCGCTATTTGTCATCCGCAACGCCGACATCTATCGCGATTACCGGCCGGTCATTCGCAATCTCAACTGGACCCTGGCGCGCGGGCAGAACTGGGCGATTCTCGGTGCGAACGGTTCGGGCAAGAGCTCGATGCTGAACATGATCTACGGCGACTTGCACCCTGCGCTCGGCGGCACGATCGAGCGGCACGGTGTGCCGCGCGGCACTCACATCGAAGCCTGGAAACATCGGGTCGGCTGGTTGTCGCCGGAGCTGCAGGCCGATCATTTCCTGGCCGCTTCGATCGAAGAGATCGTCATTTCCGGCCGCTACTCCAGCGTCGGCCTGAACGATGCGCCGACGGCGGCGGATCGCAAAGCTGCCGCGCGCTGGCTGAAGTTCTTCAACATCGAACATCTGCGCGCTCGCGGCCCGAGGCAAGTGTCGTATGGGCAGATGCGGCTCGCGCTCTTCGCACGAGCGCTGATCAACGATCCGGAGCTGTTGCTCCTCGACGAGCCCTGTACCGGCCTCGACGGCGACGTGCGAGCGACTGTGCTCGGCTTCATCGAGCAGCTGGCTGAACGAGGAACGCAGATCGTCATGGCCGTGCACGACCCGGAAGACATCGTGCCGGCGGTGAAGCACGTGTTGCGAATCAACCGCGGCGGCAAAGTGCAGTTGCTCGAAATTGACTAGCATCGCGCGGCGGGTGGCCCTGGAGCAGACGAACGATGAAGCTCGCGGTGCTCGGAAGAATCGCTGGATTGCTGATATCGCTCTGCTTCGGCAGCGCGCACGCCGAAGCCACGCTCGAGCCGGCCAGGCAAATCGCGGCCGAAGTCGACAGCGGCATTCATCCCGGCTTCGAATCCTTCATCATGCAGGTCGATGGCGTCGTCGTCGGGCGCGCGGTGGATGCGAGGCTGGCGAAACGGCCGCCGGATCTGCGTTCCGCGACCAAGTCCATTACGGCGCTATTGATCGGCATTGCCATCGATCGAGGCGCGATTCCATCGGTGCAGTCCAAGGTCATGGACCTGCTGCCGAGTCGGCGCACCGTGTTCGAGCAGGATCCGCGCAAGGCGGCGATGACGCTCGAGGATCTGCTCACCATGCGCAGCGGCCTCGATTGCAACGATTGGGATCCGAAGTCGCCCGGTCACGAGGACAAGATGTATCGCCAGCGCGACTGGATCGCCTTCTGGAGCGAGCAGAAGATGCGCGCCGAGCCGGGCACCGAGTTTTCTTATTGCACGGGCAATGTGGTCGCGCTGGGTGAGATCCTGGCCGCGGCCGTGAGCATGTCGGCTGACGCGTTCGCGTTGAAATATCTGTTCGTGCCGATCGAGGCCAGGCGTGCCGAGTGGCGCTACTTCGACGACAAGCGCGGCGTCGATACCGGCGGGCACTTGCGGATCGAACCCGATGATCTGCTCAAGCTCGGCGAGCTGGTGCTGGCGCGCGGTACATACAAAGGCAGGCGCATCGTTTCCGAAAGCTGGATCGACGCGATGACGCGGGAGCACGCCAGCATTCCCAGCTTGAGTCAGCGTTACGGATATCTGTGGTGGCTGGATCACACCAAGGATCCCAACCTGCCGCAAACGAAGCTGTGGTGGGCGCAAGGCAATGGCGGCTCGCTGCTGATGGTCATGCCCGAGCTCGAGGCGGTGATGGTCACCACCGGCACGCGCTTCAACCGTCCCGACATGCTGGAGCCGATGTTCTGGCTCAGAGATCGCCTGCTGCCGGCGATGGCGGCCAAGGCGGGCAAATAAAAAGGGCGGTGTCTTGCGACACCGCCCTTGGCTCATCAAGAGCTGCGCGAGGTTAGCCCTTCGGCGCCGAGCGCGCTTTGGCGGCTTCCTCGATGACCACGTCGGCGACGTTCTTCGGCACCGGATCGTAGTGCGAGAACTCCATCGTGTACGAGGCGCGACCCGAGGTCATGCCACGCAGCTGGCCGATGTAGCCGAACATTTCCGACAGCGGCACGGTGGCCACGACGGCGATGTTGGAGCCACGTTCCAACTGCTCCTGGATCATGCCGCGGCGGCGGTTGATGTCGCCGATCACGTCGCCCAGGTAGTCCTGCGGGGTCACGGTTTCGACCTTCATCACCGGCTCCAGCAGGATCGGGCCAGCCTTGCGGATGGCTTCACGGAAGCAGGCCTTGGCCGCGATTTCGAACGTGAGCGCGTTCGAGTCCACGTCGTGGTAGCTGCCGTCGGTGAGGCGGGCCTTGAAGTCCACCGTCGGGAAGCCGGCGAGCACACCGCTTTCCATCTGCATGCGCAGACCTTTTTCCACCGAAGGCACATATTCCTTCGGCACCGAGCCGCCGACCGTTTCGTCGACGAACTGGAAGCCCGAACCGCGCTCCAGCGGCTCGAAGGTGATCCACACTTCGGCGAACTGGCCGGAACCGCCGGTCTGCTTCTTGTGGACGTACTGCTCGGAGATCGGCTTCGTGAAGGTCTCACGGTAGGCCACCTGCGGCTGACCCATGACGCCTTCGACGTTGAACTCCGTGCGGATACGGTCGAGCGTCACTTCGAGGTGCAGCTCGCCCATGCCGCGCAGAATGGTCTGGCCGGTTTCGCGATCGGTCTCGAGGTACAGCGAAGGATCGGCGCGCACCATCTTGCCGAGCGCGGTGCTGAACTTCTCCTGATCGGCCTTGTTCTTCGGCTTCACCGACACGCTGATGACGGGGTCCGGGAAGCGCATGCGCTCCAGGATCACCGGCGCGTTGGAATCGCACAGCGTGTCGCCGGTATCGGTTTCGGCGAGCGAGACGAGCGCGATGATGTCGCCGGCGCGGGCCTCTTCGATGGGGTTGGCATCCTTCGCGAACATTTCGACCATGCGGCCGATCTTCTCGCGCTTGCCGCGGGTCGAGTTCAGCACCGACATGCCCTTGGTGAGCACGCCCGAGTACACGCGCACGAAGGTGAGTGCGCCGTACGCGTCGTTGATCACCTTGAACGCCAGCGCCGAGAACGGCTCGTCGTCCGAGCTCTTGCGCTCGCCCACCGGGTTGCCGTCGGCATCCACGGTCTTGATGTTTTCCACGTCGGTCGGGGCCGGCAGGTAGTCGACGACCGCGTCGAGCACCATGGTCACGCCCTTGTTCTTGTACGAGGAGCCGCACAGCACCGGGTTGAATGCGGAAGAGAGCGTGCCTTTACGCAGCGCCTTCTTCAGCTGGTCGACCGAAGGCACGGTGCCGTCGTTCAAATAGGCTTCCATCGCCTCGTCGTCCTGCTCGAGGCAGGTGTCGACCAGGTCGGAGCGGTACTTTTCGATCTCGGCCAGGATCTTGCGATCGCTCGGCACGGTGATGCCCAGCTTGTCGGCCAGGTCCGGGGTGATGTCGTAAGCGACCGGCTTGGCATCGCGGTCGTCGGACTCGAACACCAGCGCCTTCATTTCGACCAGGTCGACCATGCCCTTGAAGTTGTCTTCCGAGCCGATCGGCAGCTGAATGGGCAGCGGGCGGGCGCCGAGGCGCTTCTTGATCATGTCCACGCAGCGCAGGAAGTTCGCGCCGCTGCGGTCCATCTTGTTGACGTAGCAAATACGCGGCACGCCGTAGTTGTCGGCGAGACGCCAGTTGGTTTCGGACTGCGGCTCCACGCCGGCCACGCCGTCGAACACGACGACCGCGCCGTCCAGCACGCGCAGCGAGCGATTCACCTCGATCGTGAAGTCGACGTGACCCGGGGTGTCGATGACGTTGATCTTCTTGTTGCGCCAGAACGTCGAGACGGCGGCCGACTGAATCGTGATGCCGCGCTTCTGTTCCTGCTCCATGTAGTCCGTCGTGGTCGAGGACTTCAGATCCTTGGTGTCATGCACGTCCACGATCGTGTGCTTGCGGCCCGTGTAGTACAGGATGCGTTCGGTGGTCGTGGTCTTGCCGGCGTCGACGTGGGCGATGATGCCGATGTTTCGAATATCGGCAAGTGGAGTGGTACGGGGCATGTCTGATTTCCGTTACAAGGTCAGTGCGCAGCTAGGTTGTGGGTCGTTTGGAGGGCGCGGATTCTATAGGAAAACCGCGCCAATACGGTGACCCAGGCCGCTCCCAACCGGGGCGCCCAGGCGAAGGGCGCGCATTCTACCTGAAAAATCGGCCGAAGTTGTTGTAAGGCAACGAAAATTTTCGGCGATTGCCGGGAATTCGACGGCGGCCCGTTCAGGTGCGGCCGTAGCGCCGGGGCCCGGCAGGCCGGCCCAGCCGCGCCCGGTAGGTGCTTTTCGGCGTCCGGCAGGCCGGATCAGGCCTGGATATCCGCCTCGTACACGATCACGGCGTCGCCGACGATGCGGACCGACTGGGCGACCTTGCCGGAGGACTCGATTTCCACTTCGACCATGCCGGGCCGGCGCATCCACATGCCCTGGCGGCCCTGGAACACCACGCGTCCGTCCTTGGGCGTCAACAGGCCGTGATTCACCAGATAGACCCCGAGCATGCCGTGCGCGTTGCCGCTGACCGCGTCTTCGCGAATGCCGAGTGCCGGAACAAACATTCGCGACTCGGTCCCGACGACCCCGTCCTTCTCGGTCAGCGCGAATACGAAATACCCTTCGGCGCCGACATGCGAGGTCAGGCGCGCGAGCTCCTCGAAGTCCGGCTTGATCGGGCCGAGCAGCTCGTTCGACTTCAATCCCACCAGCAGCCGCGAGCCGCCCTTGGTCAGGATCTGCAGCGGACAATCCACGTGCAGGCTGGGGCTGGAGATGCCGAGCGCGTTCAACACCTGGCGGCGGTGATGTTCCGGAATGACAGGGCCGAGCGAGGGCGGGTTCTGGGTGATCGCGATCCGCAGGTCGCCGTCGACCTCGGTGACCTCGATTTCGACGATGCCGGCGCCCGTGCGCTGCCGCAGCTTGCCGCCCGGCTTGCCGTCTTTCTTCGCTCTCACATATTGCGCGGCGATGGTGGCGTGACCGACGAACGGCACTTCATGGCGCGGCGTGAAGAACCTCACCTTCATGTCGTGATCGCTGGCTTCGGCTTCCAGCACGAACGCGGTCTCGCCGTTGACCTCGGTGGCGATGGTCTGCATCTGCTCATCGGAGAGATGATCCGCGTCCAGCACCACGATGGCCGGATTGCCGGTAAAGCGTTGGCGAGTGAACGCGTCGACGTGAAACAGCCGGCAATGTCGGTTGGGCATGGTTGCAGCCATAGAAAACACGAAAGCGCTCTTATAGCGCCAGAAGCGATGTGTGCCCAGTGCCTTGGGCCAAAACGGGGCGCTTTGTCAAAACGGGACAGAGTGATTTTCGAAGTCCCGGCCGGCCGGGCGAGTCGACCCCCGGGGAAAATAGATCTGTCCCCCTCGGACCCCTTTGTTACAATCGCGTCCGCCTTAGGGGTGGCCCTGACTGGGGCCCGAGATGCCAACCGCCGCGTGCCGGCTCATTGGTAAACCCGTTGAACCTGATCCGGTTAGTACCGGCGTAGGGAGCAGGTCGTGGACATCATCGGGTGTCCGTTCATTTCCCCGCTCTCGCGCCCACTCGCGCCGGATCTTTCTCGTAGAGGATCCGGCCATGCTCATCGACAAACAAAAAAGTCTCGGGACATACACCCGGGCATCGATCGTTTCCATCGCTTCGACCGCCGCGCTGGCGGGCGCAGCGGGCGCCGCCGAGCAGGACGTGCTCGAAGAGGTGGTCGTCACCGCGACACTCCGTCAGCAATCTCTGGTCGAAGCGCCGGTCAGCGTGACTGTGCTCGACGCGGCCACCTTGCGCGACGGCGGGCGGCAACATTTCGAAGATGTGCTCGCGGCGGTGCCAAACCTGTCTTTTGCGAGCGGCACCTCGCGGCCGCGCTTCTTCCATATTCGCGGCATCGGCGAGCGCGAGGAGTGGCAGGGCGCGCCGAATCCTTCGGTGGGCTTTCTGATCGACGACATCGATTTCAGCGGCATGGGCATGCCNGCNACGACGTTCGATGTCGATCGCATNGAAGTGCTGCGCGGGCCGCAAGGNTTGCACTACGGCGCGAATGCGCTCGGNGGCCTGATCGTCATGCGTGGGCGCGATCCGGAAGACCAGTTCAGATTTTNCACCGAAGCTTCGCTCGGCGAGTACAACAGTCAATCCATCGGCGCGGTCGCGACCGGTCCGGTCGAGGCGCTCAATTCGGCCTGGCGCGTGTCGGTTCAGGAGTTTCGCAGCGACGGTTTCCGTAAGGACGCTTATCTCGGCCGCGACGACACGATGGATCGCGACGAGCTGACCGCGCGCGCCAAGTGGCGTTGGCGCCCGAGCGAAGGCACCACCGTCGATCTGACCTGGCTGCACGCGGATCTGAACAACGGCTACGACGCGTGGTCGATCGACAACTCACGCGTGTCGCTCGCCGATCGCCCGGGCAAGGATGCGCAGCGGTCCGATGGCGCAGCGCTGCGTGTCGATACATCCGCTGGCCGGCTCGGACGTCTGACGCTGACTGCAACGCTGTCCGACAGCAAGACCGACTACAGCTTCGATGCCGATTGGGGCAATGCCGAGAGCTGGGCGCCGTACACCTACGATTATTTCGATCGTCAGCAGCGCGAGCGACGCGGCCGCAGCTTCGAGGCGCGCCTCACTTCCGACCCAGCGGCATCGCCGCGCGGGCTGACTTGGGTTGCTGGCGTTTATGGGCTCGACGTGGATGAGCAGCTCAACTACACGTCACAAGGCGTTTACATCGATCCATTCGACCCTGACTGGTCCGGCTCCGCTGATAAAGCGCTGAGGAGCGATTACGACGCACAGAATCTCGCCGTGTACGCGCAAGTCGAAGCGCCGTTCAGCGAACGCTGGGGTTGGTCATTCGGATTGCGCGGCGAGCAGCGCGATGCTGACTACGCCGATCTGAGCCGCGACGGCGAGCATTTGACCGCCCTGGACCTGTCGGCGAAGGACAGCATGTGGGGCGGCCAGGCGACCATCTATTTCGATCCGCGCGCTCATTTGCGCTGGTTCGCGACGGTCTCGCGTGGCTACAAGGCCGGTGGCTTCAATCTCGGCCAGGCTTCGCGGGTGCGGCCCGATTTCCTGCCCGAGTATCTGGTCGGTCTCGACGTGGGCATGAAAGGTCAGTGGCTCGAGGGCCGGCTGTATGCGGATGTCACGGCTTTCTATATGAAGCGCACCGACATGCAGGTGGCGATCAGCAGGCAGCTCGTGCCGGGCGATCCGAGCAGCTATCTGCTGTTCACCGACAACGCTTCGGGTGGCCGCAACATGGGCATCGAGAGCAGCGTGCGCTGGCGTGCGACTGAGCAGGTGGAGCTCGGTGCCGCACTCGGTCTGCTGCGCACCCGCTATTCGGGCTTCCGCCCCGACGGCGAGACCGACTTGAGCGATCGCGATCAGGCGCATGCGCCGGAGTACCAGGCGTCGGTGAATGCCACGTGGCGTCATCCGCTGGGCTGGATGGCTCGCGTCGATGTGACGGCGACGGACAATTACTACTTCGACGTGCCCGACCTCGACCCGGAAAAGAACAACTACCGGTCCAAAGCGTATACGCTCGCGCACCTCAAGGCTGGCTACGAAGCCGAGCGCTGGGCGTTGTACGCCTGGGGCCGCAACGTGTTCGACGAGGACTACTACACGCGCGGCTTCTTCTTCGGCAACGAGCCGCCCGAGTTCGCAAACAAACGCTACACGCAGCTCGGCGAGCCGCGGCAGTTTGGCGTCACCTTCCGTTGGGAGTTCAAGTAATGCGTACCGCCATCGAGATCAGCCTGTATCCGCTCGACGCCGACTACATTCCGCCGATCAAGGATTTCATCGAACGGTTGAACAAGTATCCCGAGCTGCACATCACGACCAACGCCATGAGCACGCAGATCGCCGGCGAGCATGCGCGCTTGTTCGAAATCCTCGGCAAGGAGACCGCGGCCAGCTTCGCCGAGCACGGCCGTAAAGTGTTCGTGATGAAGGTGCTGGGCGGCACGGTGCCCGAGGCCTGAGCCCAGCCCGGTGCACACCATCATCGAACAGTTCCTGGCGACTTCGCCGTGGGAAACGGCGGGGTCGCTGCTCGGTCTGGCCTACCTGCTGCTGGCGGTACGCCGCAACCTGCTGTGCTGGCTGTGCGCGTTTCTGAGCACCACCATCTATCTGGTGCTGTTCGCGCAGGCGTCGCTCTACATGCAATCGCTGCTGCAGGTGTTTTACCTGGCGATGGCGGTGTATGGGTTCATCGACTGGCAGCGCGGGCGGACCGAGTCGGGCGAGGTGCGCATCGAGTCCTGGACCGTGAACCAGCACGCGCTGGTGGCAGTGCTTGTCATAATCGCCAGCGCGCTGAATGGCTGGGCGTTGTCGCGATGGACCGACTCGCCCGCGCCGTACCTCGATTCTTTCGTCACCTGGGGCAGCATCGTTACCACTTGGATGGTCGCGCGACGCATAATCGAGAACTGGTTGTATTGGATCGTGGTCGACGGTGTCGCTGCCTGGCTGTACTTCAGTCAGGGCCTGCTGGCGACCACGGTGTTGTTCATCATCTATCTCGGGATCGTGGTGCGTGGATATTTCGTGTGGCGACGGGAACAAGCGCTGCAGAGTAAAGCGGTGGCCGTTGCGCCATCGACGTGAGCCGACATGACTGTCGCTGGCAACGAAGCCGGCGCGCTCGAGATCGCCGCGCGGGTGCTCGGCATCGAAGCCGAGGCGATTCTGTCCTGCGAGCCCATCAAGCACGGGCTCACCAATGAAAGCTGGCTGGTCCGCAGCAAGCGGGACGACATCGTCGTGCGCATCAGTAACGCCGCCGAGCAGGCGTTGCAGATCGATCGGCAGAGCGAAGCCGCGGTGCTCGCCGCCGTTGGCGAAGCAGGCATCGGGCCGGAAGTGCTCCTGTGCGACCCGGCGCAGCGCGTGCTGGTCACGCGCTATCTCGGCGATACCTGGACCGAAGCGGATGCCGTTCAGGAACAAAACATTCAGCGGCTGGGGCAGCTGTTTCGTCGCCTGCATCGGGTGCCGCCACCCGCGGCTGCGAGGCGGGTGGAGCTGAGCGACACGCTCGAAGGGTATTTCCGTACGCTGGAAGAGCGCGGCATTCAACCGGCGCTGATCACCAAATCACTGCGAGAGCGGGCGCTGCAAGTCGCATTGAAGTTGCGCGAGAACTCCGCCGCCACGCTCTGCCACAACGACGTGCATCACCTGAACGTCACCGACGATGGCACTCTGCGGTTGATCGATTGGGAATACGCCGGCGTCGGGCAACGACTGTTCGATCTGGCGTCGGTGTGCGTTTATCACAATTACGACAAGCTGCAGCGCGAACAGCTGCTGAGCGCGTACACCTCGCTCACCGAGCTGACGACCTGGCATCGCCTGGAGCTGGCGTGCTGGTTGTTCGAGTACGTGCGCGATCTCTGGATGGCGGTGCGCGAAGGCGGCGCCTGAGTCAAGCCCGCCCGGGCGCGCAGTGCTTGAAGGCCAGCGTGACCTGGCCTCGCAGTGTTCGCAGCAATCCGAGTTGCTCGGCGTCGATCTTGATGCCGCCGGGCTTGTCCGAGTCCGCGTATAGCAGGCCGATGGCCTGTCCTTTCAGCATCACCGGCAACAGGATGAAGCTCTTGGCGCGGAGCGCACGGCGATGCCATTCCGGAATCCGTGCCGCGATGTTCTCGGCTTGAGCGTTCTCGATGACGATGTCGGCGCCTTTCTCGATCGATACATGGAAGGCATCGGGCGCGAACGCCAACGGAAAGGTGCACTGGGGAATGATGCGCTCGATATCGGCTCCAAATCCGAAGCGCGCACGCATGGTGTTCATGCGCGCATCGCGAATGAAGATCAGGGTGCGCGTGAAGTCCATGCCGCGATAGATGGTTTCCAGCACCATGTGCAGCAGGTCGTTCAGCGAACAGTCCGAGGCGAGCGCCTCGGTCACATCGCGAATGCCAGCCGAGAGCGCCTGCTGCGGAGTTTCGGTGGCCGCCGTCGCGGCCTGGTGCTGTTCATCGATTGCATCGACGGATTGAGTCAACGGATCGGGCTGCGAAGCGGCTTCCGCTTGCATGTCTTCCCCGTCATCCGAAGTGCTGCCGTTCCAGGCGCGAATCGCTCTGAGGGTGGGGCTGTTCGCCGCCGGCAGATCGAGCGTTGCGGAACGTCCCGCCATTTCCTTCAGGCCCTGATCGACGATCTCGGTCAGATCCTTCGTGTCCAGTTTGACGGCCGCGCTGTAGCGTTTGCTGAGCGCGAGCAGCGCGGCGGACTTGTTCACCGCCGGCGTCCGCAGCGCGATGTTGTACAGATCGTTGGCGTAGCTGGCGGCGATCTTCAAACGCTGGATGTCAGTGTCAGGTGCCGTGATCTCGCGCATGGCCAAGGTCTCCATGCCTTCGATCAGGCGCGCAGGGAAGTTCCACTCGCGGGCCATGCCCACGCCGAGGTCGCGATACGAAATGCCGAGCACGCGCTGGACGGCCGCATCCTCGGGGATGTCCTTATCCATGAGCGCGCGGATCTGCTGGCGCTCCTCATATAAAAAGAACGTGACCAGCAGCCGACCCAGGCTCTGGAACATGGCGCACATCACGGCTTCCTCGCTGTTCGGAATGCCGAGGCGCTGGCCCAGCTTCTTGGACACGACGCCGGCGAAGAATGCGCCGATGAGCTCGTCCTGCAACGATTTTTCCTGCGGCCGGCCGCGCGAGAACTGCAGCATGGCCAGCGCCGTCGCCGTGTTGCTCACCTCATCGCAGCCCAGGATCATCACCGCTTTGGAGATCGTGCGGATCCGGCCGTGATACTGGCCGTAGATCGCGGAGTTCACCACCTGCAACAGCTTGGTGGTGAGCGAGGCATCGTTCAGGATGACCTGCGTGAGCTGGCGGTTGCTGTGCTGCCCGGAGCCGACCACCCGATTGATGTCGACGATGGTGGTCGACAGCGTCGGAAAGCCCGAGGCGCTGCGCAAACGGCGCAGGATGGCGTCCAGTGGTGTGGGCTGCGAAGGGTCAATACGCGTCGACGTGCTCGTCATCGTCTGTGATGCCAGCGCGGCTGGTGAGCATTCTCGGCCCGCGTTGCTGATCCCGCTTTGGTCTTGCTGTGTCTGACGTGCATCGACCTTTCGAGCGTTTCCTTGAGTAGGGAAGATACGTGGCGCGCGCTGCCCCGGCCCGAGTGAGACGCGCGTCGCAACCTTGCTCTTATCGACAGGGAAGGTGTCCGCCGATTACCTTCCGGAGGCTGTCGTCACTGACGCTTGAAGTACTGCACTTCGCGCTCGTGCTTCTCCGCGGCCGCTCGAGTTCTGAAGGTCCCGAGGTTGCGGCGCTTGCCGGTGCGTGGGTCGGTTTGCGGTCGCGATGGGTTCCGCACGTAGAATAGGACGCTCGACACCGCGCCCCCATCCCATATGACGCTCGCATTGGCCTCGCTGGCTGAAGCTTTGAACACCCCGGCTCCCTGGCTGCTGCCGTACGTGCCGGTTGCGCGAACGGTACTCGCAGCTGCGAAGTCGGATTCGGTGGCTGATGCATTGAATGCCGCGCGTGAGCAAGGCGCCGGCGGTGTGCGGTTCGTCGAGCAGGCCGCGTTACCCGAGGGCGAGCCCTACGAATCTTTCATCGCTCGCACCCACTGCGTGCCAACTCGCGACAATCTGCACGATCTGTTCAACGGGCTGATGTGGCTCAGCTTTCCCAAAACCAAGCGGCGCTTGAACGTGATCCATGCCGAAGAGATCACGGCGCGAGGTGGTGCTGCCGGCGCTCGTGGCCCGTTACGCGATGCTCTGACACTGTTCGATGAGAACGCCGCGATATTGCACGCACCGGCGGTGCTGGTCGAAGCGCTGCGTTCCCGCAACTGGAAAGCACTGTTCGTGGAGCATCGCTCCGAGTGGCGCTCGGCACGATTGGCGCTTTTCGGTCACGCACTGCTCGAAAAGCTGATGCAGCCGCGCAAGGCGATTACGGCTCATGTCTGGCTGGTCGAGGACGTGAGCGACGATGGGATCGCATCGAGTCTCGTGCCGGCGCGACTGGCTGCGAAGGACTTCCTGCCTTTGCCAGTGCTCGGCGTGCCTGACTGGTGGCCCGCCAATGAAAACCCCGCCTTCTATGACGATGCCGGTGTCTTCCGAGCGCCGCGCGTTGCTGCGAGCACGGCTTCCCGTATAGCCTCTTGAGCCATGAACCTGCGTGATGGTGTGTTGGTGCGGCGAAATGCCGTGAGCTCGGAAGATCTCGCGGAGCTGACCCGTTACTTGCGGCGGGCCGCCATGACGGACTCGCCGGTTTCGAATTTCGAGGACGACGCCGAGGCGGGCGAAGTCGAGTGGGTGATCAACAAACAGATCCGCGATACCCAGCAGGTGAAGCTCACCAAGGCCATCGAGAAGAAGCTGCACGCGATCGATGACGCCAGCATCGCCTCCATCATCAACCCGTATTACGACGTCGAAGTGCGCGACTGCGAGCGGTCACAGATCCTCCACTACGGCGTCGGCGGCCACTACATCCCGCACGTCGATGCGGAAACGCTCTACAAGGACGACATCGGCCTGGAGCTGTGGGAAAAGACGCTGGATCGCGACCTGTCGGTGGTGTACTTCATCAACGACGATTATTCCGGCGGCGAGTTGTTTTTCCCCGCCCTCGACCTGGTCATCGAGCCCGAAGCCGGTACGCTGGTCTGTTTCCCTTCCGATCACAACTACATCCACGGCGTGCGCCCCGTGACCTCCGGTCACCGCTACACCATCGTCACCTGGATGCGCGTTGCCGGCATGCCCGCACCCGAAGAAATCAACCAGATGTGGATGGACGAATATCACCGTCGGTTTCCGCAGCAGATCGCACAGCCGCCCCGGTTGGGGAAGGGGCTGGGTGTGATCGTTGGGACTCCCTGAAACGAACTTTCTCGCCGGGCAAGTGCCTCACCGTTGACGTTGCCCAAACTGTAACGGGTGGCACATGCACATTCTGCGTCGTTCGAAAGGTCTTGCTTCGCGCCGGCACACGCCGCTCGTAGTGTTCTGGTGTGCGGCCGTTCTGGCGTTGTGTGCGTATCGGGCCGAGGCGATCAATCCACTCGGTATCGCTTTCAAGGACACGACGAACGTGAACCTTTACGGGCATCCGACCGGAATGATCATCGCCGGGCGCTGCAACCGAAACGACGATGCATTCCAGCAGGCGCGACGCGGCGGCGCTGAAGTCCTGCAGTATGTCGCTCCCACCGAACGGCCGGATGTGCGCGTGTGCAAGCTCGATAACGACTTGTACATGAAGGACCAATCGCGTGTGCCGCTATGGCCGTTTCCGCGCGAAGGCGAACGAGTCAGTTATCCGAAGACTCACATGACCGACATGCGGCCCGGCTCGCCCTGGATCAAACACGTGGTCGATTACGTGGAACAGATGATGCGCGACGGCAAGGTCGATGGCGTGTTTCTCGATTCCATGGGCGCACGGCCCTGGAACAAGCTTGCCGATTGGGACGACTGGNCGCAGCAGGAAAAGGACACCTGGGCGGAGGGCAACGTCGANCTGGTACGACGGCTNGATGAGCGGCGACGAGCGATCAATCCGGAGTTCATCATCGTGTCCAATGGTGTGTGGGACCTGGGCGATGGCAAGTCGCGGGGCGCGGAAGGTGAGCGTTACGTGGACGGCATCATGCTCGAACATCCCAAGGTCGGCTCGAAGTTCCACGAGAAGCAGGCGGCCAAGAAGTTCGGCGACCTGGGGCATCGCCGCTTGCTGGTCATTGCCTCGGGGCCCGACGATGCGCGAGCCTGGGCGAAGGTCAAAGGCGTGACTCATGTCTCCAGCCAGGTCGGCAAGGGACAATACGATCATCCCACCGAACCGCCCGTGCCCTTCACGCCATTGCACGACCGGAAGTCGGAGTCGTCTGAGTCGTCGTCTGAGTGACGCGTCAACCGGGAATGGTCGCGAATGCACGCACTGGGAATGTTCCCATTCCCTTGACCTTCGGCGGCACGGCCGTGAACGTTGCGCCCGTCGCCGGCACCAGTTCCAGTCCTCGCATGTGCTCGACGATGGGAATGCCTGCCCCGAGCAGCGTGGTATGAACGGGCCGATGTCCGCCGCTCACGTCGTCGATGTTGAAAGAATCGATGCCGACGAGCTTCGCGCCTTCCTGTTTCAGATACTCCGCAGCCGCCGCGGTCAGGAAGGGATGACCCTCGAAGTACTGATCCGTGCGCCAGTGTCGCGACCAGCCCGTGTGAACCAACACCGCTTTCCCGCGCACATCAACAGCACCGAACGCCTCGGCTGGAATCGCGCGGCCTGACATGCCGTCAGCGTGCACGACCACCGCGTCCAATCCAACCAGCGTGTTCAACGTCAAGCCTGCGATGTCGGTGCCGTCGGCGAAACGATGGAACGGGCTGTCGATGTACGTGCCGGTGTTCGAAACCATGGTGATCTTGCCGATCTGAAATTCCGTCCCGGGTGCGTAGATCTGCCGGGATTGCTCCCGACTGAGATGATCGCAAATGAGCGGCGCCGGCAGCCCCTTGTACGTGATCATGCCGTCTTCGATCGTGTGACTGAGATCGATGAGTGTGGCGGCACTTTTTGCAGCTTCGGTAGTGGCGCCCGCGCGCGAGCGCTTGTGAGGTTCGACGATGATGGTCTTGTTCAGGATCGCCAGCCGTCCGACCATCAGCAAGCGCAGGTCCTGGATGACGTACTGCGCCAGCGCGCTGTCATCGATATCGTCGCCCTCGATGTCCAGCCGGAACCCCTGTCCCTGCAGGCCGCCGCCATTCAGGAACTCGACTTCGAAATCGAACTGCACACGCTTTTGCTGGCCCGGAGCGCTCATCGAACTACCTCGACCGAAACAGTGATGCTCAGTATCCCCGAGCCGTCGGCCCGGCACCATCGAGAAGAATTGAAGAGCAGTTAAGTTACACTGCAGGCAATGACGGACAGGCGCAAGGCGCAAAACGGACATGCCCCAGATCATCCCCGATCCAGAAAAGATCAAGAGCTTCCGCTCGGCGGCGGAATTCGAGAAATGGCTGAGCAAGCATCACGACCGCGAGTCCGAGTTGTGGCTGCGCGTCTATAAGAAGGACTCCGGCAAGCCGACGGTGACCTATGCAGAGGCCCTGGATGTGGTGCTGTGCTGGGGCTGGATCGATGGGATTCGCAAGGCTTATGACGATATTTCGTTCCTGCAGCGCTACTCGCCGCGCAAGCCGAAGAGCATCTGGAGTCACATCAATCGCGAAAACGTCGCGCGGCTGATCGCGGCGGGGCGGATGACGCCTCATGGCCAGAAGCACATCGATGCAGCGAAGTCGGACGGCCGATGGGATGCGGCTTACGCACCGATGCGCAGTGCCTCTGCAGACACCATTCCGGAGGATTTGCGCGCCGCCATCTATGCCAACGCTCGTGCGCGCAAGACGTTTGAATCCCTCAATCGCCAGAACCTGTTTGCGCTCACGTTTCGCACCAACAACATGAAGACGCCGGCGGGGCGTGCGAAGAAGATCGAGACGTTGGTGGCGATGCTGGCGAGAGGCGAGACGATCGTTCCCCAGCGGGAGAAGGCGACGGCGGCGAAACGGAAGACATCGAGCAAGCGCGGCTGATCGGGTTGCTTTACAAACGTTTCCGCGGAAACGTCCAGTTCGCCCAGTGGCGCGCTGCTTCGGTACTATCTCGATCCACTCCGAAGCCGATCGTTGCTGGAGGCGCGCCATGCCAAAAATCGATCTCTCCACCGTGCCCGTGCGGAAAGGCTGCCCGTATCCACCGCCGTTCGACGCTCCCTGCGCGGAACGCACTCGCCGCCGCCTGGGCGACGCCGGCGGCTTGCGAGACTTCGGCGTAAATTTAATGACCCTGCCGCCCGGCAACTGGTCGAGCCAACGTCACTGGCACAGCCACGAAGACGAGTTCGTATACATCCTCGAAGGTGAGCTCACGCTCATCGAGGACGATGGCGAGACGATCCTACGCAAAGGCGACTGCGCGGCGTTCCCGAAGGGGACGGGCAATGGTCATCACATGATCAACAGGTCGTCGACGGTCGCGGTGTATCTGGAGGTGGGGTCGCGCCAGAGGGAAGATGTCACGACCTGCTCGGATGTGGACATCATGAGCTCGAACGCGGATGGGCGGTTCGTGCACAAGGATGGCTCGCCGTATTGATGGCGCGTCGGTCAATCGTCGTTTCGCCCAGCTTATGTGGACGTTGCTGGACGACGCGAAATTCGTGACAGGCAGACTTCAGCACCGGAGGGAAGAGACAGCCCACGACTCAAGCTGTCCCTTCCCTGCTTCTCCTATCCAGTTCCTATCCGATAACCATCATCAGAACGCATGCCCTGCGCTACGCACGGTGCGGATGATCATTTCGTTCACGTCGACATCGGCAGGCTGGGAGATGGCATAGAGCACGGCGCGTGCGATGGCGTCAGGTGACAGTGCGATGCTGCGCAGTTGCTTCACGGCAGTGGCAGTGCTGTCGACCGTGATGTCCGAGCCGAGCTCCGATTCGGTCACGCCCGGCGAGATCAACGTAACGCGCACCGTATCCATCTCCTGGCGCAGTCCTTCAGTGATCGCCCGCACGGCATACTTACTGGCGCAGTACACGCCGAACTGGGCGCCGACGGCATGTGCGCCCGTCGAGGCGGTGTTGATGATGTGGCCGCTGCCTTGCGCCTGCATCCGGGGAAGCACGGCAGCGATGCCGTTCAGTACGCCACGGATGTTGACGTCTATGATGCGGTCCCATTCGTCCGTCTTCAGCGCGTTCATCGGGGACACGGGCATCACGCCGGCGTTGTTGAAGATCACGTCGACGCGTCCGAACTTCTCCACAGCGAACGCGACGAACGCGTTCACGTCTTCGCGGTTGGCGACATCGAGAGCGCGATACTCGGCGGTGCCGCCACGCTCGCGGATTTCGGAGACGATCTTCTGCAGGCGGTCGGTGCGGCGCGCGCCGAGAACGACTTTGGCACCGTTCGTGGCAAGCATTCGGGCGGTGGCTTCGCCAATGCCGCTGCTGGCGCCGGTGATGAGAACGACTTTGCCGGCGACGGAGTCAGTTGGGATGGACATGATGCTTTCTCCTTGTTGAGTGGGGGCTCGTCTGGGGAGAAAGTCTGTTACCGCGGCTCGCCGCGAGCGATGCCGAGACCTATTCAGTGATTGCCCATTCCTACAAAAGCCAGTAGCGAGCCATTGAGGTCACGCCCGGTTGGGCGTATGGTCGCGTGCAAATGAATACTGAAATCAACACGATAGAGCTGGACCGCCGGCGCGAGCTCGCGTCGCTCACCGAGAAATACTCCAGCGGAGAGGGCGTTCACGCCACGGCGGTCAACGGCTTGTTCTGCATCCGGCTGTCGGCGCCCAACATGACGCTGCCGGCGGTCTATCAACCGTCGGTCTGCGTGATCCTGCAAGGCGCCAAGCAGGTGCTGCTCGAAGAGGAGATCTATCGCTACGAGCCGCCGCAGTTCCTGGCCGTTTCGGTGGACCTGCCACTACTTGGGCAGGTCGTAGAGGCGAGCGCGGAGCGACCGTATCTCTGCCTCCAGATCGAAATCGATCCGCGTCAGATCGGCGAGCTCATCGCACACTCCGGCGATACAGGTTGGACCCGCAGCGATACGACGCGTGGCTTGTTCGTCGGCACGCCGGATGGGCCGACTCTGGAGGCCGTCCTGAGGCTCGCGCGGCTGCTCGAAACGCCAAGAGATATCCCGGTGCTGGCGCCGATGATGCTGCGGGAGTTTCACTATCGCCTGCTGAGCAGCGAGTATGGTCCCTTGATTGCCCAGATGGCGATCTCCGGCAGCAACACCCGCAAGATCGGGCAGGTCATTCGCCAGATCAAAACCCAGCTCGCCTCGCCGATCCGCATTGAAGAGCTGGCGGCGATGGTCAACATGAGCCCCTCGTCGTTTCATCAGCATTTCAAAGCGGTCACCGCCATGAGCCCGCTGCAGTATCAGAAGCGTCTGCGGCTCACGGAGGCGCGGCATATTCTGCTTGCCGAGAACGCCGATGCGGCCAGCACTGCGTATCGCGTCGGCTACCAGAGCGTGTCGCAGTTCAGTCGTGAGTATGCGCGAATGTTTGGTGCGCCTCCGATACGGGACGTCGAGGGCATTCGCGGTCTCGCTTGATCGAGCGGCGCCTGTAACGAATGTCCGGGGTTGCTTATCACGTCGGCACGCTCGCTCTGAGCGGCGTCGTCGGGCAGACTATCGACCCGAGACGCCCCGCTGAGCCGGGGCCTGTGGCACCGGCTTGCGAAAATCAAAGCTCGACGGGTATGCAACTGTTCAGCTGCACCGCAGACGAAAAACGACTCAGGGACGGCCGGCTGGCAGCTCCTGCATGAAATTCCTGCCGCTCATCTGGTCCGGGATCTGGCGCAAACCCGGTCGAACCCTCCTCACCATCCTGCAAGTGGTCGTGGCCTTCGCCCTGTTCGGGGTCCTGCAGGGAATGAAAACGGGTGTGTCCGAGGCCGTGGCCAGAGCGCGGGGCGATGTGCTTTTCGTGGCCCCCGCCGCTTTCGGCGGGGCACCTTTGCGCCGGGCCGATATCGAGCGCCTCAAGTCGGTCCCCGGCGTGAAGACCGTTGCGTTCGCCGACGGATTGCTCGGCACCTATCAGAAGCCCACACAGCCGGTCTACGTGCTGGCGGTCGAGAGCAGTGACGTGTGGTTGACGCTCATCCCGGAGGTCTTCTACATCGGCCCGAAGGAGCTCGAAGCTCTTCGCGCAACGCGCACCGGCGTGCTGATCAATGCCGATATTGCCGCGAAATACGGGTGGCGCGTCGGCGACCGCATCCCTCTCGCGTCGAGTACTCTTAAGAGCGATGGATCCGGCGCCTGGGTCTTCGACGTTGTGGGGACGTTCAGTGCTCGCGAGCTCGGCCAGGGCGGTTACATCGTCGGGAACTATGAGTACCTGGATGAAGCGCGAGCGCTCAACAAGGGAACGGTGCGCAACTTCTACGCCGTCGCCGCCGATCCGAAGCAGGCGGCGGTAGTCTCGGAGGCGATCGACAACGCCTTCATGAACTCGCCGCACGAGACCAGAACAGCTTCGTTCAAGGAGCTGGCGCAACAGCAGATGCAGGCGATCGGCGATCTCGACTTTGCGATCCGCTCCATCGTCAGCGCTGGGCTCGTGGCGCTGCTGTTCTCGCTGGCCACGATCATGATGCAAACGACTCGCGAGCGAACGCCCGAACTGGCCGTCCTCAAAACGTTGGGCTTCCCGAATCGGGCGGTTCTGCTGTTGCTGATAGGCGAAGCAGTAACGGTCTGCGTTGCCGGAGCGATCCTGGGTCTCGGGCTCGCAATGGTCGTGTTCCCTTATGCCGCGAAGTTCGTGCCTGGGCTGTCGATGCCGATGGTCGTAGTTGCGGTCGGTGTGCTGGGAGCGGTCGTAGTCGCATTGCTGAGTGCTTCCGTCTCTGCGTTCCGGGCATCCAGATTGAAAATCGTCGATGCATTGGCCGGCCGATAACGCTCATGAAGTTCACCAGACAGTTTTCGGCCCTGCTGCGTATGAATTTGACCGCCCTCCCGCAACGCCTGGGATTGGTGCTCACCATTGTGATTGGCGTTGCATGTGCCGTTGGAGTGCTGGTGTCGATGCTGGCGATGGGTGTCGGGGCCAGGCGGGAGGCGATGGGAAATGTGCGGCCCGATCGGATCGTCCTCACGAGTATCGGCGCCGCAAATGCACTCCAGAGCAGCATAGGAAAGGACCTCCTGCCGTTGATCTACGATCTGCCGGGCATACGTCGAAATGCAGCGGGCAAGCCGATGGCTGCGGCACAGGCACTATTGTTCACGCAGGCGCGCAAGAAAGAGACTGGCGGTCCGATGGGCTTTGCACTCACCGGCGTGACTGCGGGATACGCCGACGTGCAACCGGAGTTGCATCTGACCGCCGGCCGCATGTTTCAGTCGGGTCTTCACGAGCTGATTGCCAGCAACAAATGCACTCGTCAGTTCTCGGACTTCGCGGTCGGCGACAAGCGAGTCATGCGTGGCACCGAGTGGCTGGTGGTAGGGAACTTCAATCTTGGTAGCGGCGAGGGAGTGTGTGTCGTCATCGCGGATGCGGACACCGTCCTATCGGCATTTCGGATGACCGCTTACAACCAGGTCATCGTGTTACTGCAGTCCCCCGAAGCATTCAGCCAGCTCACCGACGCTCTCAAGGCAAATCCGACGCTTCGGGTCGAAGCCAGGCGCGAAGCGGAAGTGGCTGAACAGAACATGAAATGGTTCAACGGGATCCTCAATTTCGCTGCTTATTTCATCGGCGCCATCATGGCCGTGGCGGCGACCATTGGCGCTGCAAATTCGTTATATGCAATCGTCGATAGCCGCCGCCGTGAACTGGCGACCTTGTGCGCCCTGGGATTCACGCCAGGACCGATCGTCACCTCCATCCTGGCCGAATCCCTTCTTCTGGCATTGCCGGGTGCCTTGATCGGAGTGGGGCTCGCCTGGTTGTTCTTCAACGGCTTCACCGCCAGTCCATTTGGCTTCAGCTTTCAACTCGCGGTCACGGCGCCGATCGCCGGGCTCGGTGTCGCATGGGCACTCGGCATGGGTCTCGTTGGCGGCTTGCTGCCCGCGTTGAAGGCGGCTCGCATGCCGGTGACAATGGCGTTGCGCGCAGGCTAGGCAGCGATTTGGGATGAGGATGCGTTCGACGGAAGCACGGATGGAGACACGGATGGAGGCACGGATGCAAGCAATGAAGTCGTTGGACCTGCGGGTTTTGGGAATGCTGGCGCTGCTCGTGTCCGGTGCGACCTGTGTTGCTGAGGACCGCAGCCGCGAGGCACCCATCGTGTGGCCCACCACGGCTTGGTCCGTGTCGTCACCCGAAGCACAGGGCATGAGCTCGGGAGATCTTGCCGACGGGTTGCAGTTCGCTTTGGCGAACAACCTCAATGTCCATAGCGTCACGGTAGTAAGACACGGAGTCATCGTTCTCGATGCATATTTCTATCCTTTCGTACCGGAGACCAGGCACGACGTTGCCTCCGTGACCAAAAGCATCGTTTCCCTGCTGATCGGAGTTGCTACGACGCAGGGGCATCTACATGGCCCCGACCAACCGCTCGTCACGGCGCTCCGGCCGCAGGGCGCGGCGACTACCGCTGAAGCGGTCACAAGAATTCGTCTCAGCGACCTGTTGAGTATGCGGTCGGGCTTCGACTGCGGGTTCCAGGGTGGAGAAACCGAGCTTCGCGAGATGCGGAGCGCGCAAGACTGGGTTGCTCATGCTCTACGCCTGCCGATGATTGCCGAGCCTGGAACACGCTTCGGATACTGCAGCCCCAATTTTCATCTGCTGTCGGCAGCGATCTCGTCGGGCACGCAAACGTCGGCTCTCGAATTCGGCCGCCGGCACCTATTCGAGCCGCTCGGCATCACAGATGTGTATTGGCCAGCGGACGCGAAGGGCATCACGCACGGTTGGGGCGATCTGCAGCTGCGTCCACGGGACATGGCCAAAATCGGCCTCATGATGCTGCGTGGCGGTCGCTGGCAGGATCAGCAGGTCGTCTCGAAGGCCTGGATCGACAGCTCCGTGGAGCATCATTTCAGAGCCAGCGACAGCAACGATTACGGGCTCGGATGGTGGATGCCTCATCGAATACCAGGCCTGTTCGAAGCCACTGGCGGTGGCGGACAACGAATCAGCATCACGCCCGATAAGGACATCGTCGTCGTCTTCACGGGGGGCGGCTTCGAACCGTACGACATCGGCCAGTTCATCCTGAAAGCCGTGCGTTCGGATGAGCCGCTCACGGCAGATCCGGCCGGCCAAACGAAGCTTGCCGACACTTTACGTCGAATCGCCGCGCCTCCCGCGCGTCGAGCCCCTGTCAATCCGACGATCCCCAGGGAGATTTCAGGTCGGGTTTACAACCTGGAAAAAAATCCGTTGGGAGTGCGGTCGTTGGCGGTGGAGTTTGCCGATCCGGGCGCGAGCTCTCTCAATCTCGAGCTGGAAAGCGGCGAGAAGATCGTGCAACCGCTTGGCATGAACGGACAGTACCGCCTGATGACAGTGAATGGCGGAGCCGTAACGGCAGGGCGGGCCGAGTGGTTCGAGGACGGACGTCTGCGAATCGAATTCAACCGATTGAGTCTGATCAATCGATTCGTGCTGGACATCGTGTTTCTGGATCAGGATCTGGAGCTCGTCGTCTCCGAGCCCACCGAGTTCGGCACAGTGAAGATGCGAGGCGTTGCTCGACGATAGGCTTGCCGCGCATGGAGCGATAGCAGTCGATCACGGCGAGGGAAACTTGATGTAGCAGTGTCCGCACTCGATCAGTTCGCGGATACGTCGAATGTCAAATCACCAGCGGTATTTTGATATCAGGCACCTCAGCGCAATGGCACAATCCCACCGAAGGGAGCACGACACATGAGCCTGATCCTCTCCTGGTTGATCCTGTCGCTGGCGGTCTGGCTGACCAGCGTCATCCTGCCGGGCTTTCACATCAAGGGGCCGAAGAGCGCTTTCCTCGTCGCGGCAATCTTCGGCGTGCTCAATTTTCTGTTGGGTTGGCTGATGTTCGCGATCTTCACCGTCGCGACGCTCGGCATCGCCTGGTTGCTCGCGTTCATCACGCGCTGGATCATCAATGCCATTCTGCTCGTCATCACGGACAAGCTGACGGATCATTTGAAGATCGACAGCTTCGGTTGGGCGCTCCTTGGCGCGCTCGTGATGTCGCTGGTCGGTACCCTGGGCGAGTGGATCGTGCGCTCGGCGTTCTGAGAATCTTGCGAGCTACGGCAGCGCGCTCGCTTGAGCCGTGGCGCCGTCACGCGTGTAGTTGAACTTCACCAGCATCGTTCGCTCATCCGCCAGGTTCGCCGGCGTGAAGGTCCAGTCCTTTGCTGCTGCGACGGAGAGGCGCTCGAAGTAGCGGCTCGGGCCGCGATCGTGCGCGGCGGCTGCGGTCACCGTGCCTCGTTTGTCGATGGTCACGCGAACGGACACTCTGACGGTGCCGCGGATGGTGTTCAGAGCACTTTGCGGAACGTCGGGAAGAACTTCGTTGATCGCTGAGGGCGGTGCATCCGGCTCCGGCCGCACTTCCGGCTCCGATGGCGGCGTCGTTGTTGTTGCAACCGGCGGCTTCGCCGGAGGCGCCTCGCTCACCGAGGCAGCGGCGGGCGGCGTCGGATCGGATCTAAACGCTTTGAAACCCATCCAACTCAACCCGACCGCAACGGCGCCAACGATCAGCAGCAGCGCACTCTTGCTGAAGCGCGGGCGAGCCGGAGACTGCGGCGGTTCTTCCGGAACCTGCGAGGACTCTCCCGGGATGATCTTTACGCGGATGGTCAGCTGGCGAGTAGACGAGGTGTCTAACTGGGATTCGGTCGCCGGCATCTGAAGTTCGATCTGCGCTAAGAGGACGAAGCGCCCTTTATCCTAGATCCGACTCATGCGCGCAATCGGACAGTCACTGACCTTTCACGAGCTGCCCGCATACGCGACCCAGCCGCGAAACGCGAACCCGGCGTAGAACAGGCTGACGTCAGTGAAGCCGTTATCTCGCAGGAGGGCTTCGTCCTGCTCGGGCGAGAGGATGGGCAGTTGCGCATTGATGGCAGTGCGAGCGTTCGCTGCTTTCTCCGGGTCGACGCCCGAAGCCACGGCAAAGCTTACGTACCGCGAGAGCCACACGGCGCGCTCGGCATCATCTTGCGGGAAGCTGAAGTGCGCCACGACCAACGGTGCCCCTGGTTTGAGACGGCGCCGAATCTCGCGGAGGATGCGAGCCCGTTCCTCGTGCTGGACGAAATGCAGCGTGAGCAGACACGCCGCTGCATCGAAGGGGCCTTCGGGTGCGACGTCGATGAAGCCTTGGTGGAGACGCACGTGCGAGAGCAGCGGGCCCAGCGTAGCCTCCGCCAACTTCAGCATCTCGGCCGAGGGGTCGACCCCAGTGAGCTGCCAGTCCGGGTGCGCTTCCGCAAACACCTTCAGTTCCAGGCCGCCACCGGCGCCGAGCACCAGGATTTCTGCATTCGGTGGTGCCCGCTCTGCGAGCAGCAGAGTGGTCATGCGCTGCAGATCGGCGAATCCGGGCACGAGACGCGGCGGCCCCTCCGCGTATTTCGCCACGGTCTGGGGATCCGCATAGACATCGCTGGGCTTGATCATCGCAATCTCCGTTCAGCGACGCAGGCTAACATGCGTTACGATGACCCGGCGCAGCTCATTGATGGGAGGCAAAATGCTCAAACGTACATTTTGCATTGTTCTCGTGGGATGCATTGCCGCGTTCGGCGCGGCGGCGGACGAGTCGTCCGGCCTGTCCGGGACCTACAAGGCCGTCTCGGATCGGGACAACGATATTTCGCAGGCGATCGACAGAGCCGTCGAGAAGATGAACTTCATCAAACGGCCGATCGCGCGCGGCCGGCTGAGCCGGACCAACTTCGCCTACAAGCAGATCCAGATCGAGCTCGGCGCGAGCGAGGCCCAGATCACGTATGACACGCAGGCGCCGATTCGCATGCCGCTCAGCGGCGAGCCGATCAAGTGGAAGCGGGCCGATGGCGAGGTCTTCGAGGTATCCGCGAAGCTGCAGGAGGGCAGGCTCAGCCAGACCTACCGGGCGGAAGACGGCGTGCGCGTGAATTCATTCTCCAAGGACGAGCACGGCACGTTGCATCTGGACGTTGAAGTGTCGAGCCCGCAGCTGCCGGAGCCGGTGAAGTACACGCTACTTTACCGGCCGGCATCTTGAGCTGCGGGCAGCTCGCGTTACGGATACTTCACGTTCTTGCCGAACGGGTAGAAGTTCTCGATCTTGAGATGCTTGTAGTCGAGCGCGTCGATCCGCACCGTGCCTACGAACGGTTGGTCCGGCTCGACCAGTAGGATGTTCTTCGCCCAGCCGCTGTCGTAATAACCGCGGCGGAAGTGGACGCGCGATTTGATCGCGATCACTTTGAAGTCCGACGCGTTGATGCCGATCTCGGAGAACGCGGCCGGATCGGTGTTCTGGTGCAGATACGGGCTGATGATGACCTCGTTGCCGTCGCCGAACTTCACGCTCACCCAGAGCTGCGCGCCGCCGCCACCGCCGAAGCGGGACATGCCGCCGCTGACCGTGTTCACCGTTCCCACCACGCGCACCGGCTCACCGGCGGATTCGTCCACCCGTCCGCCGACCATCATGTCGAACTTGTCGCCGGGCCGGACCCCTTTCTTGCGCAAGGCTTCGATGGCGTCCTTGTCCGCCACCGTACCGATCAAGGTATTGCTGAGCTTCTGGTCGATGACTTCCTTGAGCAGCCAGGTGGCGGCGCCGGAACGGTCGCTGTGATCGGCGAGCACGACGGGCACCTGCTTTTTGGCGATCGACTCCTTGGCCAGCTTCACGCCTTCTTTCATCGAGTAGACCTTGGTGCCGTAGTACAGCTGCTCGCGCAGGCGCCATGCCGTGTTCGCCATGTCGTCGGCGACGTGATTGGCGAGCTCGGGATCGCCGTTGGTCATGACTTGAAACGCCATGCCCGCTTCGTTCGAGTCCATGAACGCGAAGCCGTAATAGAAGTTCACGTACACGTCCGGCTCGCGCGCTTCCCAGATCAGGGCACGCTGCACCAGGTCCATCCACGGCGAACGGCCGGTCCACTGCAGCACCGAGGGTGTCAGGATCGGCGGCTTGCGGGTCGCGGTGGTTGGTTTGTAGTCGCCACGAATCGAACGAATCAACGTGCGGGCCGCGCGCTCGCCTTGCAGATAAGTGTCGTAGTGCGGGTAGTACTTCGTGCAGAAGGCGAGATTTGCGTAGCGCAGGAAGTCAGCGTCTTCATTGCCGTGCGGATCGAAGGTCCCGACGATGAACGCCTTCGGGCCGACCACCTGGCGCACGCGTCGCGCGAGCTCCGCTTCGGGCTTGGCGACATCCCGGACGCCCATGGCGCCGTGAACGGCAAGATACACGCCGTCGAACGGGCCCAGGGTCTTGAGCTCCGAAATCATCTTGTTGACGAAATGATCGTAGGTGGACTTGTCGATCCATCCCGAGCCGGTGCCGGTTTTGGGAAACAACGGCGACTCGATGCCGACCACCTCGACGTTGGCGTGCTCGCGGGCCACTTTCACGAAGCCGCCCATGTAGCCGTTGGGATCCGAGCCGAGCAGGGCTTCGCCGCGTGCCGGCGAGCCTTCGTAGATGAAGTCGGAGAGCTGCGTGTCGTACGGCAGGAACGTCACCGTCTCGTGCATGAAGTAGATCGCGGCGATGCGGATCGGCTTCGTGTTGCTGGGCGCCTTTTGCGCGTGCGCGGTGCCCGAGGCAATGGCAAGTACGAGAACACTCCAGATCGAGAGCAGGGCGCGGCGGGACATCTTCATGCTGGACCTTACGCTGAGGTAGACCAGCCTCAACCTTAAGCGCCGCGGGTGCGCTCAACGGATGAAAAGAACAGCGGCGTGCATAACCTCCAGTAATGATGCGCGGGCCGATAGAGGCCGCCGCTACAGCGCCGGCGAGGCGGCCGGCGCTGTACGTTCTCGTAAGTCCTAGAACACGCTCCAGCGCAGGGCGATGCCAGCCACCTGGGCGTCGTAACGGCGGATGTCGCGGTTGCTGTCACGGTCGATGCCGCGATAGCTCAGCTCGATGGCCAGCTGATCGCGCGGCTTGTAAGTGAACGTGAACAAACCGGTCAGCACATCGTCGTTGCGCTGGCCGTCGATCAGCTCGATGTCGCGCGTGTTCAGATATTCCTGATCTTCGTACGACGCCGTGAGCGCGAAGCTGAGCTTTTCGGTCGGGCGCCAGGTCGGAGCGATGCTGTAGCCGTCGGAGATGAAGTAATCCGATTCGACGTCGGTATAGGCTTTCAGCTCGCTCCAGGCCGCGAACAACATCGAGAATTTCTCGCGCGGTTTCCAGTCGATCTCGGCGCGCCAGGTATCGCCCGAGTAGCGGCCTTCCGGATTGGCGGGACGCTCGCGCTCGATGTAGCCGGCGCTCAGCCGAAACTGGGTGCGCACGGTTGCGGTGTAAGTGAATCGGGCCAGCGCCGCGTTTTCTTCGTAATCGCTGTTCGACGCGCTGGCGCCCGGTGCGACCACGGCGTTCGGAAATTTCGCGTCCATGTAACGGTACTCGACGCCAAACGAATGAAACGAGGGCGTGGCGTAGTCGATGCTGACGCGGCCGAGGTCGGCTTCGAGGTTTTCGGCCCTGCGCCGGTTCAGGCTGTGCTCGGTTCCGATGCGACTGCCGCCGGCGCTCACCGACCAGCGCGGGCCGATCGCCCAACGCACCAGCGCCGAGTAATTGGTGGTCTCGATGATGTCTCGATCCGTGCCCAGCGTGTTGGCGAAGTCCGCCAGGGTGCGGTTGTAGGCGCCGGACAGGCGGCCGGAGAGCGCGGTGAGCGCGTGGAAGTCGAACGCTGCCGATGCGTCGCCGCCGGTGTAGTCGAGATAGTCGTTGTCCTGATAGCGGGCATCGTAGACGCGTCCCTTGAGCCGCAATGTTTGCTGGCCCATGTGGAAGTCGTTGCCGACCCCGACCGTGATTCGGTTGACGTAGTCTTCACGCGATACCTCGCGTGGCGGCGCGTTGGGATCGAGCGGGCTGCCCGGGATCACGTCGCTGGTTTCGGCACGGCGAAACAGATTGTCGTCGTAGAGGAATTGTTCGGAGAGATAGAGGTGCTCCTCTTGCTTCTCGTCCGGCTGCGCGGCCAGCGCGGCCTGGCACAGCACCGTGCCGACCGCGGCCAGGCACAGAGTGTTGCGACGAAGTGTTCCCTTCGCAGTCATTGTTCCCCTCCTAAGCTTTTTTCATGAATAAACGGAGCACGTCACGATCGGCGGGCATCAGGTGGATGCGCGTGAGTGCCAGGAAGATGACGCCGCCGCCGGCGCTCAGCGCCAGCAGGCGGACCAGTGACGGATATCCCATGGCCTGCAGCTCGACGTTGGCGAAATGCAGCAGGATCGCCATGATCAGCGCCTTGGCGATGGCAGGCAGGATCGCGCCGAGCAGCCGCGGCACGGTCTGTTGCATCAAGTTCAGCAGCACACCGAGCGAGATCACGGCGTTGATCAATGTAACGATGAAGTAGGCGGCCGCCAGACCGAGCAGGCCCCATTGCACGCCGGTGATGAAGCCGGTGACGTGCAGGATGCTGCTGAAGATGCCGAGGCGCAGCAGCAGATCGGTGCGTCCCAGCGCCTGGAACACCACACCGCCGGCGCTCACCAGCGACTGGATGAAACCGATCGGAGCCAGCCACGTGATCAGTGCGGCGACCATGCCCCACGAATCACCCAGCGCCACATCGACGAACGGCTCGCGCAGCACGAACAGCCCCGCCATCATCGGCGCCGTAAAGAACGAGATCACAGACAGCAAGCGCAAGTGCATGGCGCCCAGTTCCTGCGGCGAGTGCTGGTGACGGCTCATCATCGGAAACAGCGCGCGCGTCGCGACGAACGTCAGGTTCTGCAACGGGAACAACATCACGCGATACGCCAGCGAGTAGGGGCCGAGCGAAGCCGGGCCGAGCATGCGGCCGATGATCATCGTGTCGGCATTGCGCGAGAAGTAATTCACCAGGTTGAAACCGAACAAGCTGCCGCTGTAGCCCCACAAGCCTTTGGCGTGTTCGCGGCTCCAGCCCCATCTCATCTTCGTCTCGGACGCGATCCAGAACTGGATGGCGGAGAGCACCGCGACCGTCAGCGTCTGCAGCACCAGGCTGTACGGGCCGGCGCCGAGATAGGCGGAGACCACCGCGACCGTGAAGCCCGTCAGCAGCGCGACGATTTCGATGCGCGCCACGGTGGAGAATTTCGAGCCACGCTCCAGCAACGCCTGATGCACGGTCGAGCCGCTGAGGAACGGAAACGACAGTGCGCTCAGCTGCACCAGCGGCGCGAGCCCGGGCGCCTTGAAAACATGCTCGGCGAACAACGAGAAAATCAGCAGACACGCCGCCAGCCCCAGGCCGATGAAACTATTGGTCCAGTGCGCCGTCAGCACGGTCGCCTCATCGAGCGTGTCGCGCTGGATGATTGCGGACGCCATGCCCATGTCCCGCAGCAGCATCGCGAAGTTCGTGATCGCGAACACGATCGCGACCAGACCGAAGTCGGCCGGCGTCAACAGCCGCGACAGCACCAGCAGACCCAGCAGTTGCACGCTGATTCGCGTGACCTGGATCATGCCGACCCAGCGCACATTACGAACGGCGGACATCAGCGCTCCTGCCGGTCACCAGATCGGCCGCAATGGCGGCGGTTGGCGCGCTCGTTCGCGGTGCGAGGGCGCGCTCAAAGATCGGACGCAACCAGCGACCCACGATTCGATAGTGACGTTCGAAAGTCAGATACAACAGATAGGCGCAACCATGAGCGGCGACCACGGCGAGGGCCACGTTGCTCCAGGTGCGCTCGAAATTCACATGTTCGAGCACGATGATTAAGACGGTGTTGTGGATCAAATACAAACTGTAGCTATATGACGCCAGGAATTTCACCGACCCGCGCAGCATCGGCGGCACGCGCTGGATGCTGATCAGCAGCGCCAGCACGGAAAACATGATCATGGCCATCAGGATCGCGGTCTGCACGTCGAACGGCTGGAAACCGATCTTGCCGCTGCGTCCGAGCAGCGCCAGCGTGCTGAACGCGCCCACGGCCGTGGCGACGCCGCGGATATTGCTGTAACCGTTGGCGCGCCACAAATGAAACAGATAACCGGCGATGCCGCCGAGCAGCCAGATCAAGCTCAGCGACTTGCCGCCGCCCGCGGCGGCGTTCCAGATCAGCACCGGCGCCGCGACTGCGACCAGCGCGACGCCCAGCCAGCGGTTGATGGACTCGCGCTTGAGCAGACAGAAAAAGAACAGCCCCATGGACACGTAGATCCACATCTCGATCGCGACGGTCCAGAACGGCTCGGCGGAGTTGTAGGGGCGGATGCGCCATGACAAGTCGATGCCCGCGAACTCGAGGCCCTGGAACACGGCGTGATCCTGCAGTAGCAGCAGATTGCCGAGGAAGCTGAGCACGCCGGTATTCGCTCCGCCCTGGCTGTGATTGGTGTGGATGAGCGTCAGGTTGAGCAACGCGATCAGCACCAATGCCGGCACATAGGGCGTCATGATGCGAGCGACGCGATCGGCGAGGAAGCCGGCCAGACGCGGCTCCGGCCTGTTCAGCCAGTTCAGCATCGATTGCATGATCAGGAAGCCGGACAACAGGAAGAACACCGCCACGCCGAGGTTGCCGAGGCTGTACGGATCGCGGATGCCGAAGTACAGCGCCATCACATGCGAAGCGATCACGAGATTGGCGCCGGCCGCGCGCAGGGCGTCGAGGTAAGTCGACGCCATTTCGCTCATGGCGTGGCCGTCAGTGGCTTTGCTGATGTGCTCGCTCATCGGATCACATCACTCCCGCGCACCGATCGCCGGCGCGTCTCACGATCTCGCCCCCAGGCGCGCACGTAACGCGCCGTAATTGCGCATCCCGAGGCTGTGTTTCAGCAGCAAGCTCAGTGCATTCGGCGGTGGCAGCGCGCCGGAGAACACCGACAGAGCCAGTCGCCATGACCAGCGCAGTGCGCCGGCCGCACCGGGCGTCGGGCCGACGCTGCGAATTTCCAGTCCGAGCTTCTGTGCGCGAGTGAGCCGCGGATGCTGATTCAGAAACGTTTGCATGACCGCCGGATCGGGATTCGAGCTGACGCGCTTCGGGTTGCCGACGTTGCGCCATTCCACCAGCGGCTCGCGACAGAACACGGCGGCGATGCCGGCTTCGCCCAGCGTGAGCACGAAATCCAGATCCTGAAAGCGACGCAGCCGTGCGTTGAAGCGGCACTTCGTCAGCAGATTGCGGGGCACCAGCAGCGTGCTGGTCTGCATGATGTTGCCCGACTTGAGCATGTAATCCGCCAGGCTCTCGCCGGGCAGCGGCTCGCGCTTGGGCAGGACGTGCTTCTCGCCGTACTCGTTGACCTGCTCGACGGCGCTGAAACAGAACGCTTCGCAGCTCTGGGTGCGCAACAGCGCCATTTGATTGGCGAGCTTGTTCGTCGCCCACAGATCGTCCGCATCGAGAAATGCGACGACATCGCCAGTGGAGTGATCGATGCCTAGATTGCGTGCCGCGCCGCCGCCGCCGTTCTTCGGGCTGCGCACGACCAGCAGATCCGGGCCGGCAACGGCTTCGGCTTTCCGGATCGTATCGTCTTTGGAGCAGTCGTCGACGACGACGATCTGCACCGGACGCAGCGTCTGCGCGCGCGCGGTGGCGATGGCTTGTTGAATCGTGTTGCTCGCGTTGTACGCGGGAATCACGACCGAAACGGTCTTGAGCGAGTGGTAACTCATGGTCATGCGGCCAGGTGCTGTTGCATCGCTGGGTAAGTCAAGGAAGTCGCGAACGATCCGCCGCTCAGATGCGCCACTTCATAGGGGCGATCCTTGCGCGGGCCCGCGAGATGAATGACGGACAGCGGGCGATGGGGCGCGGTCGGCTCGCAAAGTAATTTCTTTTCGGCATTCCACACCGGGCAGCTCAGATGCGGCAGCCAGTTGAAGCGCGCCGGCAGGAAGGCGGTCGGCAGCTTTTCCAGATGAATCGCCGCAAACAGTGCGTGCTGATCCATGTTCACCTTGCCAGTGCGCTCCAGCGCCTTGGTGTAATAACGCTGCCACTGTTGCCAGTGCGGAGCCGTGTCCCTCAGACAGAGCACGCCGATGTTGATGCTGGTCGCGAATGAGCAGCGCAGACCATCAACGAGACCGAACGAGGCGACCATGTTGCCGGCCCACCACTTCCAGTCGGTGAATGTCTTGCGATAGCCGGGGCCGTCTTCAGTTACGACGGCGGCGCCGCGCGCTCGCGCGCCTTCGACATAGGCAGTGACGAACTCCGGCGTCTGCATCCACGCGTCGGCGTCGAACCACAAATAAACTTCGTAGCCGGTGAAGTAATCACGCAGGGCGGTGCGCGCAACGAGGCCTATATTTCGCAACGAGCGCGCCTCTTGCGGAACAGGCAGCGTCCATTCCGGCTCGACGATCTTGCAGCCGAGCGCGCTCAGCTCGGCGCGCTGAGCCTCGGTCAGTCCCTGATCGATGATGCCCATGTCGAGCGCTCTGGTGGCTGCGTGCGCGCGCAGAGAGCTGATCGCCGCGATGATCCAGGGAAAGAAATGAGCGTCGCCGCCCGTGATGATGATTTCCCTGCTCAAACGCATGCTCCTATTGCCAGTCGACGGCCAGATCGTGAAGATGGCCGTGAATCAATCGAGAGGTGAAGATGAGCATCATTGCTCTTGCAGCGGCGGCGGCCACGGCCTGTACCGCAGTGTTGGGCCAGCCGATCGATCCGGCGCGTCCTTACAAACAAACGGGACAGTTCGAGCTGGTCAAGGATTACACGTTCGGCCGCNAGCGACCGGACGCCACGGTCAATACGCGCGCCAAGCTCGATCAGGAATTNTTCTATCGCTACATNTACGAGAACGGCAAGCTCGACGGACTGAAAACNTACTGGTCGTACCATCGCGACTATCCCGACGGCGATCCGCGCTCGCTGCATGTGTTCGACGACTGCACGCTCACATTGAAAGGGCGCATTCCGCCGGGCGGCGGCTTGAAGCCGCGCGGCATCGAATCGGGCATGCTTCGTGGGAAGCTGCCGATCACCGAAGGCATGTACATCGAGATGCGCGCGAAGCTGCCGACGGGCATTGGCGCCTGGCCGGCGTTCTGGTTGAACCCGGGCGTGCAATATCCGGACGGCAAATTCTCCGAGCTGCCCTGGCCGCCGGAAATCGACATCTTCGAATTCTTCAACTGGCAGGGCCGTCCCGAGACGCGCGTCATGACCGGTTACGTCCAGACGCACAAGAACCCCGAACGCTACGGTCCGCCGAAAGACCTGTGGACCAAATTCAAGAAGAACGAATACGTGCCCGGCTTCGATTTCTCGGCCGACTTTCACGTGTTCTCGCTCGACTGGGTCAAGGACCAGCCGATCTGGCTGCTCGATGGCGAGCCGATCAAGCAGACCTATTACATATGGAGCAAACCCGTGCCCGCGCACCTGCTGGTCACCAACCAGCTCGGCATGGTGCTCAAGGGCGTCGATGTTTCCGCGATGAAAGCCGACGAGTCGCAGTGGAACTACGTGATCGATTACATCCGTGTGTGGCGGCGGAAGCAGTGAGGGGTCGAGAAACAGCACGTCCGCACTCACGCGCCACGAACGGGGGTTCTGGAGGAGCGGATCTGCTGTTTGACCCAGCCTTTGGCGCGTCCCAACGGAGATCGTAGTCGCCACAGCGCGCTCTTGGCGGTCGCTGCGATGTGGGAAGCGCCGGGCATCACCATGGTCATGGCATCGATGCACAGCACCGGCTTGCCCGAGCCGGTGGCGATTTCGTGCGCCTGGCCAATCTCGCTTTCATAGAACAGCGTCGCGCCCGTTTCGCGATACACGCGGATCTTGTGCGAGCAATGCGCGCCCAGCCGGATGCGCTCGGCGCGGCTCGGCAGATCGACCAGGTGCAGCTGGCCGTAAGAAATATTGTTGGCCGCCAGCCAGTCCTCGGTCAGGCTGCGATACTTCTCCAGTCGGGCAGTCACGATATGGCCGATCTTCAAGGTCGGACGAAACAGGGGTCGCGCGGTGGCGAGGAATTTCTCGTAGCGCGGGCCATCGTCGTTCTCGTGAGCGGTCGGGTCGACGCACAACACTCCGTCCATGTCGAAGCAGGCGGTTTCGACGCAGGCGTGGTGAAACGCGTTCCATTCGAACAGCCGCGGCTGCGGCATGGTGATGAACGAAACATTCACGCTGCTCTTGTGCGACGGCGCGACGATCGCGGCACAGGTCGAGATGCGGCCCGTGTAGCCCGCGTCCTGGATGCGCGCCAGTGCTTTCTGCATCGATCCACCGGTCGCGATGCTGTCATCCACCAGCAGGATGTGCTGCGCCCGCCGCAGCGAGTCCAGTGCCACGCCGAGCTTGCGCGTATGGCCGTGGCTGATGCTGCCGTCGGCAATGAAAGTATCGATGTCGCACACCAGGCGATTCAGGAACAGCCCGATCTGATAGGCGGGCACCATGCCACTGCGCGGGATGCCGACGATCAGATCCACATCTGCCGGAATCTCATACAGTTGAGACCGGATTGCGTTGGACAGCTGGGCGAATGAAACGTAACCGAACATTGGGCGCTCCTGCTCAGGCGCTCGCAGCGGCGGCCGTGGCCGACGAGCGTGCCAGGGAACTTGCACGCGCCTTTTGTAATTCCGCGATGCGCTGCTGCAGCTGCAGGCCGCGGTCTTCCCATCGATACAAAGTCTTCGCCTGCTCGAACGCGCTGGTCTGCCAGCGGTTGAGCCGTTCCAGTGCATCGATGTGTTCGATGATGGCCGAGGTCAGCCCTTCGAAATCGGTGCTGGTGATCAGATCTTCGCGCAGCTTCGCGGGCAGGCCGGCAGCGGCCGCGTCGACCGTCGCGACCGGCACGCGACCGAAGATGTAATCCAGGAACTTCAGTTTGAAGCCGCCGCCGATCAGCTCGGGGACGATGGCGATGCGCGCCTGCGACAGAAACGGCGCGAGATTGGTGACGAAACCTTCGAAACGCGTGGCGCGGCTGGTCGCGAGCAATATCTGTTTCAAGTCGTCGGGCACGTCACCGGCGACTACCAGCTCGATGCCGTTGGCGGCGAACCTGGCATCGGCGTGCTCGACGAAGCGAGCGAGGTTTTCGCGTTTCACGACCCATTGAAACGAGCCGACGATGACGGCACGGCGCGGCACCGATGCGTCGATGACTCGTTCGGGTGCGACGGCGCCGTCGTAGCCGGGCGTCAATGTGAGCGTGTTGTTGTCGCTGCGGTGAGCCCGCAACGCCTGCTCATCTTCGATGGTGATGGCCGATACCAGATCGACTTCACGCAACAGCTGACGTTCCAGGCCGCGAACTTTGTAGTAGTTCTGCCAGAGCGCCAGGCGCTTGGGCAGACCCGCTTCGGCCTGCCGGGCCATGGCATGCCAGAGCACTTCTTCGTGATTGTGAGAAACGTGCACGAGGATGGTTTTTGCACCGAGTTTGCTGGCGCGATAGGCCTTGCAGCGCTCCAGCGCCCAGCCGGTGCCATAGCTGTCGAAGACGATCGCGTCCCACGGCTCGCGCAGCTGCTCTTCGAGCAGCGCACGGTATGCGCTCGTCGAATCAACGGCTGCGGTCAGAGGAAAGCGATTCAACAATGCGACGGCGGTGCTCCTGCGTGCGCCCGGCACCGACACCCATTCCATGCGAGCGCGATTCTTTGGCGTGGCTTCAGTGCCGCCGAAGCCGAGCACGCGCACGAATGCGCCGGCCTGCGCCAGCGCTTCGGAAAGCTTTGCCGAGTACACCTTCAACCCCTCGTTCATGGGGTAGGGCACATGCCGGCTGATCCATAGACATCTCATTCGGCAACCTTGCGTAACGAGGCGACGGGCGTCCAGGTCTGAAACCGTTCGCCCCGCACCGATTTCCAAACTCCCAGTCCCGCGCCCGCCATGCTTGTGACGATGTCGACGATCTGCGAGAACGGCTTGATCGCGTAGCGGGCGCCGAGGATGAAACCGACGATGGCGGCGGCTACCAGCAGCACCGCGGCCCAGGTGTATCCGGCAACAGCGAGCGACGCGACCACGAAGATGCCGCTGAGCGCGAGGAAGTAGATGCACAGCCAGCGCAGCAGCTTGTGCGAGACGTATTTATAGACGGTGATGAAGTCCAGCTTGCGGATGTGCGGCCAGATCAGCCGATGCACATTGAACGCCTGGCAGGCGATGCGCGCCTTGCGGCCGAACTCGTCGGACGCGTTGCTCGCCGACTCTTCATACGCGCGCGCGTCCTTCGACTGCACGATGCGATAGCCCTGGATCAGGACCCAGAACGACACGAACATGTCGTCGATGATGTGATCCGGCGGGGCTTTGTGCAGCGAGCGGCGCACGGCAAACAAGGAGCCGTCGGCTCCCATCACCGAGCCGGTCTGCTGCTCGAGCCGCTTGATGCCTTCTTCCAGGCGCCAGTACAGCGAGCCGGTCGAGGCGGTGACCGACTCGCCTTCATTCGTATAGATCAGGTTGCCGCAGACGCAGCCGACCTCGGGATCGGCGAACGAATCGCGCAGCTTGTCGAGCACTTCCATGTCCAGCATGACGTTGGCATCCGTAAACAGGATCACGTCGCCGGTGGCGCGGCTCGCCAGCAGGTTCATGCCGTAGGTTTTGCCATGCCGGGCAGGCGAAACGTGGAAGCTGATGTGCGGGGCATAAGCGCGCAGACGCCTGGCCGTCTGATCGCTGGCCGCGTCCACATAAATGAGAATCTCCAGCCCGGGCTCGCGCTGCTTCAGCGCGAGCAGGTTCTGCAGCTTCTCGCGGATCACGCCTTCTTCGTTGTAAGCGCACATGCAGATCGTGAAGTCGAGGTGCGGCTTGCGGGCGGGCAGAGGCTTCGCTCGATGCGGCCACATCTTTTTCAGCAGGGTCAGCGACAGCGGGTAGGTGACGAACGGATGCTGGGCCAGACCCAGACAGAGCACCCCCAGCAGCAGCAGGACGAGTTCCAGTGACATGGTCATTCCTCAGGTCCGCTTGGGCAGCGTGGTCTTCGGCACGTTGGAGGTGACCAGCTGCGGCTTCCGTGTGGACGTCAGCACCAGCAGGCCAAGCGCCAGCCCATGCGAGAACGGCACATACATGCCGTTGAGCAGGAAGGTGAGCGCGATCGCCACGCTCAGCATGCGCGGCAGGGGCGAAGCAAACAGGCTGCTCGCGATGAACGCGAAGTAGGTGAATGCGCCGACCAGCCCGAACTCGAAAATCATCTTGGTGACCGGCATGTCGGCCACTTCGATGGTGAACAGGTGCACGTAGTCCATGAACGCGCCGGCGCCGTAGCCGAACAGTGCGCGCGTCACATTGGGCCACAGCATCTCCTCGAACATATAGAAGCCGCCGACGAAGCGCGCGAAGCCGCTCGAATTCGGATCGTCGAACTCGCCGGCGCGATTGGTGATGAAGTCCAGGCCCAGCACCTCGCCGAACAGCACCAGGACCACGACGGCGACGATGCCGAGCGTCAGCAGGTCCCAACGGCGATGAATGAAGACCACGAACGGCATGCAGATCAGCAGGATCAGAATGCCGGTGCCGGCGTGCGCCATGATGATGCCGAGGGTGTACAGGCCGAGCGGCCAGAGCCGGCGAGTGGTCACCGACTCGGCGATGATGGCCACGGCCAGGAACTGCGCCAGGAACGACGGCTCCAGCATGAACATGCCGGTGGCACGCACCTGCGTGGAGCCGTAACTGATCGTGCCCTGGGCGTTGAAGCCCTGCACCACGTACTGTTGCGGGATCAGGTTGTCGATCGGGTACAGGTAGGCCTTGTCGATGAAGCCCTGCAGGAAATATTGCGCGACCGCCAGACAGGCGAGCAGCCGGGCGACATATAAGAAGAACGTGAGTGCCTTCGGCACGAGCTGGTCGCCGCGGACCACGACCAGCACATAGGGAATGTGCAGCAGCGCCAGCATCATCAGCGAGTCGAGCGAGAACGTACCGGCCTGCAACAGCTGCGGCAGCATCAGCACGGCCAGAGTGATGCCGAAGAACGCGAGACGCCGCGGCTCGATGCGCACGCAGTCGTTGATCACGCCATACGCGAGCACCAGCATCATCACCGGGATGGCGATGCCGATGCCCAGGTTGGCATAACCGGGAATACCGAACTTCGACAACAGGCTGGCGCACGCGATCGGCGTGCACAGCAGGAGCAGGGGCACGAAATCGCGGTGCTGTTGTGCTCGCGGCGCGACGTGGACGCCGCTGATGTTGCCGATTGCCGTCGTTTCAGCCACTGATCACAGTGCCCAACACGTGGGTCAGGTTGGGATCGAGCTGCGCCTTCATGCGGGCGATGTCGATCAGGCGCGTGCTGTCCCTGCGCGTGCCGAGCAGGCAGCCGCGTGCGCGGGTTGCGATGATCTGGCCATCGGCGAACTCGAGCAGCGGCGGCGTGTCGAGGATGATCACGTCGTAGCGGCCGGACATTTCATCCAGCAGCTGCGCGAACGGCAGGCGGCTCAACAGCTCCTGCGGGTTCGGCGGCGGGGTGCCCGCCGTCAGCACGTTCAAACAGTCGAACTGCGCGACCTTGCGCAGGGCTTTCTCGGTGCGCGTCGCGCCCTTGATCAGGTCGGTGAGGCCATCGCATTCGCCGAGGCCGAACAGGTGATGCTGAACGGGATTGCGCAGATTCGCGTCGATCAACAGCGTGCGCTCGCCGAGCTGGGCGAACACGATCGCCAGGTTGGCGGCGAGGGTGCTGCAGCCTTCACCGCTGCGGGCCGAGCAAACAGCGAGTGTGCAGTCGTGTTCGCCCATCCAGCGCATCAGCAGCTGGCTGCGCAGCGTGCGCAATCCTTCGGCGTACTGACCGAAGGGCTCGTAGGCCGCCGCCAGCAGCGGCGACAGTGGCGACTCGCCGATCCGAGCGATCGGATAAGTGAACTGCTGGGCCAGGGCCGAGCGCAGCTCGCCCTCGGTGATCAGCTTCATGGAGAGTGCCACTTTGCCGAACGGCTCGCCGCGATCCAGATGGGCGGCCAGCACCTTTTGCAGATCGGCTTCCGAGAGCGCACCCATGTTCAACAGGATCTCGCCGATGCGGATCCGCGGGCGGGTGACCCGGGGCAGGCGGGATCTGGGTTCGACAGCGGCGTCCATCACGGGCGTCCTCAATGGCTCGGTCTTCAGTTGAGCGTTCAGTTCGCTGGGGCAACGCCGGGTTGCAGCTTCAGCTGGCGGCGTACTTCACGACGGCGATGGCGACGCGCGGCCGCCGGCAACGCCGGCAGTTCGGCGAGCACCGGCAGATCGGTGAAGTCGGCCAGGTCCTCGGCGGAGCGCAGCCGGCGGTTGCAGACTTCGATCGTGAGGATCAGGCCAATGGCGAGCGCGACGCCGGCGAACAGGCCGACGGCCAGGTTGAGCATGATTCGCGGGGACGCCGGCATCAGCGGCGGCGTGGCCGGATTGAGGATGGCGACGTTGGTGCGATCGACGCGGCTTTCCAACTTGGTCTTGTTGGCCTGCGCGAGGGCTGCGTCGTAAGCGGTGCGGGCGCTCTCGATATCACGGGTCAACACCGCGAGCTCGTCCTGCTGGCGCTTCAGCGCGATGATGCGGTCCTTCTGTTCTTCCAGGGCTTTCTGCACGGCCCCGACCTGACGACGGGCCGTTTCCGCACTCTGCCTCAGCGAGCCGCGAGTCACGCCGATTTCGACGTTGAGCTTGGACTTGAGCGCGGCCACTTCGGCGCTCGTGGCGATGTACTGCGGGTGATTCACGCCGTAACGCTCGCTGACCTCGGCAAACCTGGACTCGGCGCGCGCCAGCTCCGACTTCAGACTCTGGATGGTCGGGTTCTTCATCAGATCCGGCAGCGAGTCGAGCTCCTCGCTGGAGGTGATCTGCTGGGAGCGCGCGTTGGCATCGAACATCTGCGCCTGCACCGCGACCAGCTGGTTGGAGATCTCCTGCAGACGTGCGTTTTCCACGTCCATGCGCGCGGCGTCGACGCCGAGCACGCCGTGATCCGATTGATACTTCGACAGCCGGGTTTGGGCGGCGACCAGCTCGTCGCGCAGCTGTGCAACCTGCTGCTCGTACCAGGTCACCTGGCGGCGGGCCGGGTCGACCTTCAGCTCCAGGCTGGTCTGGATGTAAGCGTCGGCGAACGCGTTGGTCATGGCCGCCGACTGCACCGGATCCGGGCTGCTATACGAAATGCGGATGATGTTGCTGCTGCGGGCGGTCTTCGCGTCCACGTTGCGCAGCAGGTTGTCGACCAGCCAGGAGTTCAGATCGGTGGTGCTGCCGCTGTCGCGGAAGCTGGCAATCACTTCGGGATTGGTGGCGAGGCCCATCTTCTCGATGACCTTCTGCGCCACGTTGCGGCTGCGGATGATCTCGGTCTGGGTGGACAGGTGCGTGGGCACCAGCATCGGCGCCAGCGCCTGCTCCTTCATCGGGTCGTTGCCTTGCAGATCGACCACCAGCGCCAGCTCGGCCACGTATTTCTTCGGGGACAGCAAGCTGATCACGGCCACCCCGGTCACGACGACCAGGACGATGGTCGTGAACAGCAGGGCGCGTCCACGCAGAACTCTCAACATTTGAGCGAGGCCCATCATAGTGCTTCGTTCCCAGTAACCGTTGCGATCGTTTCAGGCCGGTGGCGCAGTGCCACCGGCCTGAAGCTGCCAATTCAGAACAAACCTTCCTTGACCATCAACACGTCGTCGGCTTGCAGCAGGTCAGCGCCCTTCGCCGAGTAGTGTTGTTCTTTACCGTCCTTGTCCTTGCGCTTGATCACCACCCGACGCTCCGAGCCGCGCGTCGTCAGGCCGCCACCGGCCGAGATCGCGCGTGATACCGTCATGCCGCGCTCGAGCTTGTACATGCCGGGCCTCTGCACCTCGCCATACACATAGAACTGCGGGGCGCGCGGCACATACAGAGTGTCGCCGCCACCGACCTCGTGGTTCTGGGCGGGATCGCCCATGAACAGCGCCGCCAGATCGACCGTCAGCTTGCTGCCGTCCTTGCGCATCAGCGTCGCCACGTCGGCCGCCTCTCCATTGACCGGACCGCCGGCCTCGGCGAGCACATCCAGCACGCGGCTGCTGGATTGCAGCGAATACTGGCCGGGCTTGCTGACGTGACCCATGACCGACACCTTCTGGCTGCGGTACTCCACCACCAGCACCGACACCTGCGGCTGCTTCAGATAGCCGCCCTCGACGAACGCGGTCACCAGCTGCGCTTCGACCTGGGCCGGCGACTTGCCGGCCACCTGCACCTGGCCGATCAGCGGATAGGTGATGTTGCCGGACTCGCTCACCCGCACTTCGCCGGACAGCTCCGGCGAGCCGAACACGTTGACCCGCAACAGATCGCCCGATCCCAGGCGATAGTCCGCATCCGCCGCGAGGCTCGCACTGCTCAGCATCGAGCAGATCATCAGCAGCACCGCGCTCAGCGTTGAGGCAAATCGGCGCGCCATCGGACTAATAAGCATGTCTGTCGTTCCAAACCACCATAGCTGTCTTGAGGATGATCATCAGGTCGAGCGTGAGCGACCAGTGCTGGAGATATTCCAGATCATGTTCGATACGTGCACGCATCGAGCCAATGTCATCGCCGCCACGGAAACCGTTGACCTGCGCCCAGCCGGTAATGCCCGGCTTCACCTTGTGCCGGAGCATGTAGCCGGGGATCAGCCGCCGGTACTGCTCGTTGACCGCGACCGCATGCGGGCGCGGGCCGACGATACTCATGGTTCCTTCCAGGACATTGAACAGCTGCGGGAGTTCATCCAGCGACGTGGCGCGAATGAACGACCCGACTGGCGTGACGCGCGAGTCGTTGCGCGTGACCTGGGTGTAACTCTTGTTGCCGTCTTCGGTGACGGTCATGGAGCGGAACTTGTAGACCACGATCTCCTTGCCATCCAGGCCGTAGCGCTTCTGGCGGAAGATCACCGGGCCCGGCGAGGTGAGACGGATGGCCGCTGCGACCGCCAGCATCACCGGCGAGAGCAGTGCGATGGCCACTGCCGAGATCGCTATGTCGCTCAGACGCTTGGCGATGCCACGCCCGCCGTAGAACGGCGACTCGCATACCGCCACCACCGGCACGCCGTTCACCAGGTCGAAGCGCGGCTGGACCAGGTCGCACATGGTCAGGTCGGGCACGAAATACACCGAGGCGGTCGAATCTTTCAACGATTGCAGCAGCTCGGTGATGCGCGGGTGACGCGTCATGGGCAGCGTGATGTAGACCACGTCGATGGAGTTGCGCGCGATGTAATCGCGCATCCAGCTCAGCTTGCCCAGCACCCGGCGCGCGCACTCCTCGGGCAAGCGTCCGGAATCGCGGTCGTCGAAATATCCCACCACTTCCATGTTCAGCCAGGGCGATTCCTGCAGGCTCTTCGCCAGCTTCGCGCCGAGGCGGTTGGCGCCGGCGATCACGACCTTGCGAGGCGCGCCGCTGTTGCTGGCTCGCATGAACAGGTGCGGCGCATACAGCCGGCCGACCCACAGCACCAGCGGAGTGCAGAAGGCCCAGCTGACCAGCACTTCCCAGCGCAGCTGGTTGGCAATGCCCGCGATCTCCAGCAGCGCCCAGATGAACGCGATCACCAGGAACCAGCGGAAGATGATGTCCAGCAGTGAGGCGATGGCCATCGAGCGATGCCGCGGCGGCGACATCGGCAGCGCGTCGAGCACGTCGGCGGCGCCGAAGAACGCCAGCACGGCCATCAGGAAGTACGGTCCCTGCAACAGGCTTTCGCGCCACACCAGCATGCACAGCGCGAGCGTGAGCACCGGCATTACCGGATAGAGCAGGGACTTCAGGACGAACAGCGACGTCGGCTCCGACGCGCTGACGCCGGCCGATCGATCGTACGACCTCAAGGATTGACGTTGATTCAGCATCTCACTCCCACCCGCCGCTACGCAGCCGGTTCAGCAATCAAAGGTCGCTGAAACGGTGCGGGCGGAGGAAACGATGCTTGCGGCGCAGCTGATGGCCGATCAGCAACACCGTGACCAGAGCCATCAGCCAGCCGCGCGAGATCGGATCATCCATGCCGCCGGGCGCCGTGCCGGAGCTGGTCCGGCTGTCGCTGCCGTTCAAGTTGCCGGTCAGGTTGCCGCTCAGGCCGTTGCCATCGATGCGCACCTGGGTATGGGCCGCGACCATTTGTGTGGTGGCCGCCGCGGGAGCGGCGATAGGGCCGTTCACGGTGCTGTTGATTGCCGGGGTCGCGGTTGCGGCCCAGCTGATACTCACGGCTACGAAAGCCAGCGCGAGTCTGATCAGACGCATGCATCACTCCTCATCAATGACGCACACGCGGACAGGTTCGTCGCATATCGTTGTGTGCGTTTGCGCCCCCGTCCCCACGGCTCGCAAATGAAACATTTCGCAAGACTCACGAACGCCTTGCCCCATCTTTGCTTGCTTTCAACGAAGCAAGTTCTATTCCAATGTAATTTTTGCCGTCGCTGAACGGCGAAACAACACAACGCGCACCGAAATGCATCGAATAAAACCTTTACAGGTTAATTAGACCAATCTCGTTTGCTGCGCAAGTACAACATTCGAACACGACGAGCAGATGACATGCGTCATGCGTGAACAGTTCAATCGCAGCTGTGCATCAATGTGGAACGTTGATTTCAAGTGTTAAATCGCGACTCGTCCCAGCTGCCGCTGACAACGCAACAGCGTTGCAAACATCTGTTGCTTTGATGCACGAGTCACAATCAGCCCGCTGCGCTGTTCGCGAATGGCGACAGCGCAGATTCAAACCTTCCGTCCTTCGTTAGCCCGATTTCTTTTCGGTCTGTCGCGCGACGGCGTCGGCTGCGGCCTTGATGGCCTCGGGGTCGCCCAGGAAGCGACGCGAGGTGGGCTTGAGCGCCTGGTCCAACTGGTAATGAATCGGTACGCCAGTCGGAATGTTGAACTCGACGATCTCTGAATCGGACATACCGTCGAGCATCTTTACAAGCGCGCGCAGACTGTTGCCGTGTGCGACGACTAATACATTTCGTCCGGCGTTTAACTCCGGAGCGAGGCGGTTGTTCCAGTACGGCAGCACTCGATCGAGGGTCGTTTTCAAAGATTCGGTGGTCGGCAGTTCCGAGGGCTGCAGGGACGCGTAGCGCAGGTCGAAACGCGGATGGCGCTGGTCGTCCAGCGACAGGGCCGGCGGCGGGATGTCATAGCTGCGGCGCCAGATCTTCACCTGGTCGGCGCCAAATTTTTCGACGGTCTCGGCCTTGTTCAGGCCTTGCAGGGCACCGTAGTGGCGCTCGTTCAGGCGCCAGCTGCGCTCCACCGGCAGCCACATGCGGTCCATTTCATCGAGCGCGATCCACATGGTGCGGATGGCGCGCTTGAGCACCGACGTGAACACCTGCTGGAACTCGAAACCTTCCTCCTTGAGCAGCTTGCCCGCGGCCCGCGCTTCGTTGCGGCCCTGTTCGGTCAGATCCACGTCCACCCAGCCGGTGAACAGGTTTTCCAGATTCCAGGTGCTTTGTCCGTGACGCAGAAGTACGAGTTGGCCGGGCATAACTAAAGTAAGGATGAAGCAGGGGCGACTTTATATCAGACATCGCCCCCAAGCCGCAGGTGTCGCTGCGTCCATTCATATTGTCCTGGCACGCAACAATCGCTGTCGCCAGTTACCGTCAGTCCCGGCAGAAACACCAACACGTGGGCCACGTGTTAACGAAACCGTCATTCAGGTGTTAATAAAATCGGCACCTGGGGTTCGCGCGGCGTTATTCCTTGGGAGCGCCGAGGCGCTCCCAAGGGGAAGGTCACTCCGTCATGCGGCGAACTGCCTGCAGCGCGACCGACAGCGTTGCAAAGTCCATTGCCGGCAGCGCGCGCATGTCGCTGACCGTCTGTCGCAGGTAGTCGACAGCGGCGCGATGCCGAGCGATCCAGCCTTCGAGCAGCTCGCCGGGGGCGGCCTTGTCTTGCCTGCTGGCGCGCTTGGACTCCGCGATCACTTGCAAGCACAGGGCTCGCTGCAGGTTGTAGACGTTGTCGCGCAGCGTCGTGCGGGCCACCGCTTGCCAGTGCCCCTCCACGCCGAGCACTTCGACCTGCTCCCGGATCCAATCCAGCGACAACGCCGTGCCCACGCCAAAGTAGAGCGCGGCGATTCGATCCAGCGACAGGCCGCTCGCTTCGGAGATCTCGATCAGATCGGGGCCGGAGCGCAGCGCCATCAGGCTGGCCATGCGCCGGGCGAGCTTGTCCGGCACGTTGGCGCCGGCGTAGCGAGCATGACGATTGTTGTAGACCGCGAGGTCATCGCCACTGAGCGTCTTCGGCAGCAGAGCGTCGAGCTCCTTCATGCCGCGACGGAAGCGCGAGACCTGGCGCTCGATGTCGAGCTGGCCGCTCTGGCGATGAATCAGCCAGTAGGTGCAGAAGCGCAGCAGCCGAGTGGTCTCGAACATCATCTCGTACTGAACCGACGCTGCGATCCTGGTATCGAGCGCTTCGATGTCGGCCCAGGTGTCGCGCATGGCCACGAACTCGCGCGCAATGGCGTAGGCGCGGGCGACGGTGCCGGCGTTGGCGCCGGTGTCTTCCTGCACACGGCGGGCGAACGTCGGGCCCATGCGGTTGACGATGCTGTTGGTGGTCGCGGTGGCGATGATCTCCCGCCGCAGCCGGTGCTCGGGCAGATACTTGCTGAAGCGTTTCTGCATCAACGCCGGGAAGTAACGCTCCAGCTCGTGGCCCAGGAACGGATCCTCGGGCACATCCGAGTCGATGAGCTTCGAGTACAGCGCCATCTTGGCGTACGCCAGCAGGATGGCGAGCTCGGGCCGCGTCAGGCCCTTGCTGGCCTGCTGCCGCTCGGTGATCTCTTCACTGGCGGGCAGGAATTCGAGCCCGCGATCCAGCAGCCCCGACAGTTCCAGCCGG
>Ga0065721_10004037_pt1 | contig 45658 bp, 30 predicted proteins | sample Mesricmetagenome_FD_59108 | JGI IMG/M metagenome (GOLD analysis project Ga0065721, IMG submission 59108) | Mesophilic microbial community from rice straw/compost enrichment Sample: eDNA_1 v2 (version 2) | ecosystem: Engineered > Solid waste > Grass > Composting > Bioreactor | place: USA: Davis...
GGCGACGGCGGTGGCCGTGGCCGGGCGCGGCGCGGGAGCGCGGCGCACCGACTGCGGCCGCGCCTCCCCGCCACCGAACGCCCCCACGGCCTGGCTCAGCCGGGCGGCCTGCTGGCTCAGGCAGTCCGAGGCGACGGCGCTTTCCTCCACCAGCGCGGCGTTCTGCTGGGTGACGTGGTCCATGTGGTGCACGGCCTGGCCGATCTGCACGATGCCGTCGCTGAGCTCCTGCGTGGCCGAGCCCATCTCGCCGATCAGGTCCGAGACGCGCTTGACCTGCGTCACGATGCCCTCCATGGCGCCGCCAGCCTTGGCCACGAGCACGGCGCCGGTCTCCACCTTCAGCGTGCTGGAGTTGATGAGGTCCTTGACCTCCTTGGCCGCCCCGGCGCTGCGCTGCGCCAAGCTGCGCACCTCGCCGGCCACCACCGCGAAGCCGCGGCCGGCGTCGCCCGCGCGGGCCGCTTCCACCGCGGCGTTGAGCGCCAGGATGTTGGTCTGGAAGGCGATGCTGTCGATGAGCCCCACGATGTCGGCGATCTGGTGCGAGCTGGCCGAGATGTCGTTCATGGTGCGCACGACCTCGGCCACCGTGCGGCTGCCTTCGCTGGCGGCGTGGCGTGCCTGCCCGGCCAGTTCGTTGGCCTGCGTGGCGGTCCGCGCGTTGGCCTTCACGGTGGCGGTCATCTCCTCCATCGAGGAGGCCGTCTCCTCCACGCTGGCGGCCGCCTGCTCGGTGCGCGTGCTCAGGTCCATGTTGCCCTGCGCGATCTCGGCCGCCGCGTGCTGCACCGACTCCACCTGCTGGCTCACGTCGTCCACCAGCCATCGGAACATCAGTCCCAGCTGTCCGACGGCGCGCAGCGTCATGCCGATCTCATCGGCGCGGTTCATGTGCGTGGCCATCGGGTTCTCGCCGGTGGCCACTTTGGTGGCCTCCTCGCGCAGCTGCTCCAGCGGCCGCGCGATCTGCAGCTCCAGCGCCCAGCAGGTCAGCAGCAGCGCCATCGCCACCGCGGTGCTCATCAGCGCCACCGGCGCCGTGCACGACTGCTGCACCCAGAACGCGGCGGCCATCACCGGCACCAGCCCCATGAACGCCATGCGGATGCGCCAGCGCACCGGCATGAGCTGGAACACCGAGGTCCAGGCCAGCAAGCCCGTGCGCAGCAGCACGCCCTTGTGCAGCCTGTGCCGCGCGCTGCCCTTGCGAATCCCGTCGTACAGCCCCTCGGCCGACGCGATCTCCTCGCGCGAAGGCTGGGTGCGCACGGACATGTAGCCCACCGTGCGCCCGTGGCGCACCACCGGCACGGCATTGGCGCGCACCCAGTAGTGGTCGCCGTTCTGGCGGCGGTTCTTGACGATGGCGGTCCACGGTTCGCCACCCTTGAGCGTGGCCCACATGTCGCCGAAGGCTTCGCGCGGCATGTCGGGGTGGCGCACGATGTTGTGCGGTTTGCCCACGATTTCCTCGCGTGCGAAGCCGCTGACCTCGACGAATGCATCGTTCGCGTAGGTGACGACGCCACGCGTGTCCGTGGTGGACATCAGCGTTGCGTTGCTCGGGAAGCGGAATTCCGCTTGGGTGACGGGCTCGTTGATACGCATGAGCAATCCCTTCCAGGGGTGGAGCAGGGCGCCGCCCGGGGGCTGGGCACCCATCAAAGCCGCCACCACACGTCTGGACAAAATCCGCCCGAAGGCCAAGCGCAATGCGCTGACAAATGACCGGCGTCGTGTTGGCGTCCAATATCGAAAAAACCTGATGCAACGGCTTTTCCGACATAACTGCCGCGAAATACTTCAGGCAATGAGTAAATTCGCAGTCACCCTGGGTGACTAAATTTCTTGTTCGAAACAAACGCAAGGAGTAATTCCGCGCGAGCCATGCCGGCTAACCTGAACTGCAAAGCAGTCAGTTCCATTACCGGCCGGATCTCGGCTTGCGGCAGGTTTGCTCCCCCGTCATCCCCATAAAAAAAAGACCCTGTTGGGACAAGAGATTAGCGACCCCCCAATCGGGCGTCAACGGCCTGGGAAGCCTCCCAAGCGCTTATTGCGCCTCCTTAGGGATAATCCGGTGTTGCGCCGCAGCATCCGAATTGGGTGCGGTATTTCGGCTGTCTGGACCGGTTTGTCAATAGCAGGAATGGCAGGGGCCGTGGCCGGAAATCCGGACGGGCAGGACAAATGTCATGCCCAAGCCGGTGCGTGACAAGCACGCCGTTTGCGCGGCGTGTACCGCCTGACGCGCAAGATCAACGAGATCAACCGCGGGCTCATTCAGTCCCCGGCCTGAACGCAGGCCCGCCACCGGTGTCCGGGAGGATGCCGGCGGCCCGCACTGGCTGCCCAGGCCGGCGCAATTTCCCGCACGGGATGCCGCGGGCATGTTGGCGAGGGCAACTGCCGGATTCGGGCTCGACGCAGGACGGCAGGAGCGTCCTGGCTGCTGCCTCAAAGCCAATGAATAAATCCATTGAAGGAAGAGATCGAGCCATTCTCAGAACCTTTCATGACAAATGCAGAGGGCGTCTTGGAAAACCGAAAATCGTTCGGTGTGCTCAGGTCGGAGGTGTAACGCCCGGCTGCCCAGGCAAGGTGCATGAATGCCGGCGAGATTCTTGTGCGTGAGGCACGGCATAAGTTCAAGCGCATGGAGTGCTCAACGGCGATTGGGGTCGTCTGAAATCTTGTGCGTCAGGCGCCTTGGGTTTTATGTCGGCCCTGGTGAAACTCTCTCAGCAAGCGATAGCGAATCGATGCCTGGCCGAGGCGGTGCCCGCGGAGCTGGCGGCAGGGAGGCCGAGGGCGCTGCGTATCATCGCCGCGCCCGTGGCGGGCCCCGGCCCTGCTTGGGCGCCGGGGGGCCGCGCGGCCTTCGCGTCCACCTTCCCCGACTTCCCTCGCTGACATGACTACGCCCACCGAACCCGCCGGCCAGCCGCCCGTTCTCGCCATCGACGGCGCCATCGCCACCATCACGCTGCGCCGCCCGGCGGTGGCCAACCGGCTGGAGCTGTCGGATCTGGACGTGCTGCAGGCGCAACTGGCCGAGGTCAACGCGCGCGAGGAGGTGCTGGTGCTGCGGCTGCAGGCGCAGGGACGGCATTTCTGCAGCGGCTTCAACCTGGGCGAGGCGGGCGAGCACATCGCCACGGCCGCCGAGCGTTTCGAGGCGCTGGCCGCGGCGCTGGAGGCCGCGCGCCCGGTGACGGTGGCGGTGATCAACGGCGGCCTGTACGGCGGCGCCACCGACCTGGCGCTGGCCTGCGATTTCCGCATCGCCACCACGGCGGCGGAGATGTTCGTGCCCGCGGCGCAACTGGGGCTGCTGTTCTACCGCGGCGGCATGGAGCGCTTCGTGGCGCGGCTGGGGCTGCCCGTGGCGCGGCGCATCCTGCTGGCGGCCGAGAAGCTGGACGCGCGGCAGATGCTGGCGCTGGGCTACCTGGACCGCATGGTCGGGCCCGAGGAGCTGGCGCAAGCCGGGCAGGCGTGGTGCGAGCGCCTGGCCGGCATGGCGCCGCTGGCGCTGCTGGGCATGAAGCGCCACCTGAACGGCATCGCCCGTGGCGCGCTGGACACGCAAGCCCTGGCGCGCGACATCGCCCGCGTCAACGCCTCGGAAGACCTGCGCGAGGGCGTGCGGGCGTGGCAGGAGAAGAGGGCGGCGGTGTTTCGCGGGCGCTGAGCCACCGTGCGGACCGGCGCCGACATGGCGCCGGCCAGACCTAGGCTCAGTGCGTGAGCACGAGGTCCGCCAGATCCAGCGTGCTTCACGCCCAGCGGCTCGATGGCGAGCGGTTCATCCACGCTCGCAGCCGCTTCCGGCATGCCGCATGCGTGCTCGGGAAGCTTCATCGCCTGCCTGTTCAGAACCGCCACATTTTCACGCTTCGAAGCTTGCGCAGGCTCACGTGGTGAGCCACCTGGCCCGGCATCATGCCCGTCAGGGAGGCCAGACCATGGATGACATCGCCGCCGGCGACCTGAAGACGATCCTGCATTCGAAGCGCGCCAACATCTATTACCTGGAGCACTGCCGCGTGCTCGTGAACGGCGGGCGTGTGGAGTACGTGACGGAAAAGGGCAAGCAGTCGCTCTACTGGAACATTCCCATCGCCAACACCACGACCGTGCTGCTGGGCACGGGCACTTCCATCACGCAAGCGGCGGTGCGCGAGCTGGCCAAGGCCGGCGTGATGCTGGGCTTTTGCGGTGGTGGCGGCACGCCGCTGTTTGCCGGCACCGAGCAGGCGCTGGAGGTGGCCTGGATCCCGGGCCAGAGCGAGTACCGTCCCACGGAATACCTGCAGCGCTGGGTGCGCTTCTGGTTCGATGAGCACTGGAGGCTGGCCGCGGCCAAGCGCTTCCAGCTTGCGCGGCTGGAGCGGCTGCTGAAGGAATGGACCGGCAACAAGAACCTGAAGGACCAGGGCTTCGGCGTGGACGGCGCGCTGTTGCAGCCACTGCTGGACGCCTCGCGCTCGGCCATCGTGGGCGCGCCGGACAACAACGCGCTGCTGACCGAGGAGGCACGGTTGACCAAGCACCTGTACCGGCTGGTGGCGCAGGCCACGGGACATGGCGAGTTCACGCGCGCCAAGCGTGGCGAGGGGCAGGACGCGGCCAACGGCTTCCTGGACCACGGCAACTACCTGGCTTATGGCCTGGGCGCCACCGCCGCGTGGGTGCTGGGCCTGCCGCACGGGCTGGCGGTGCTGCACGGCAAGACGCGCAAGGGCGGGCTGGTGTTCGACGTAGCGGACCTGGTGAAGGACGCGGTCATCCTGCCGCAGGCCTTTTCTCTCGGCCATCGCGCGGCCACACCGAGCAGGAATTCCGCCACGCCTGCATCGAGGCCCTGACGCGCAGTGCGGCGCTGGATTTCATGATCGAGGTGCTCAAGGACACGGCGCAGCGCATCGGCCTGGCGGCCGAGGAGGCGGCAGCGCGGTCGCAGCCCGGGAGTGCCGAATGAACGTGCTGCTGATCTCCCAGTGCGAGAAGCGGGCGCTGACCGAGACGCGGCGCATCCTGGACCAGTTCGCCGAGCGCCGCGGCGAGCGCACGTGGCAGACCCCCATCACGCAGGACGGGCTGGACACGCTGCGGCGGCTGTTGCGCAAGACCGCGCGCAAGAACACGGCCGTTGCCTGCCACTGGATCCGCGGCCTGGACCACAGCGAGCTGCTGTGGACCGTGGGCGACGCCAGCCGCTTCAACGCCCAGGGCGCCGTGCCCACCAACACCACCCGCTGCAACGTGCTGCGCGCGCAGGACGAGAACGACTGGCACAGCGGCCAGGACATCGACTTGCTGGCCGCGATGGCGGCCCTGCTGCATGACCTGGGCAAGGCCTGCGCAGCCTTCCAGAAGCGGCTGGAGGGCCGATGGGACGGCAGGAACGACTACCGGCACGAATGGGTGTCACTGCGGCTGTTCGAGGCTTTCGTGGGCGAGGACGACGACGCCACGTGGCTGGCCCGGTTGGCGGGCCCCGAGGCAGGACGACTGGAGGCATGGCTCGGCAAGGACCGTCTGCGGTGCGACCAGCCCGAGAGCGCTTTCCAGTCGCCTTTCACGACCATGGTGAACGCGCCGCTGGCGCAGGCCGTGGGCTGGCTGGTCGTCACGCACCACCGTCTGCCGGTGATGCCGACCACGAAAGACGACGGCAGCCCCGCACCACTGGGTTCAAGAGTCAAGGTGGCCGCGGCCCAGGATCTCAAGGACGTGCTGTTCAAGATCCAGTCCACCTGGAACGAGCTTCCTCAAAGCCCCGACCCGAAGCGGCTCAAGCGCTACTGGGAGTTCGAGCACGGCCTGCCCGTCACCACGCCCCACTGGCAGCGCCAGGCCGCCCGCATTGCCCAGCGGCTGCTGAAGCTCGTGCAGCGCCCGGACCGCGGCGCGGATTACCACTGGCTGCGCCAGCCCTACGTGATGCACCTGTCGCGGCTGACGCTGATGCTGGCGGACCACCATTACTCCAGCTTGAAGATCAAGGATGCAGAGCGGGTGGAAGTGCCCAAGGGCTACCCGCTGCAGGCCAACACCGTGAAGGACGGCCGTGGCGGCCAGACGCTCGATGAACACCTCATCGGCGTCGCGAAAGTCAGCCGCGACATTGCCCACGCGCTGCCGCGCTTCGACGAGGCTTTGCCGCGCCTGCTCAAGTGCCGCGCGCTGCGCCAGCGCGCGAGCCAGGAGCGTTTCAGATGGCAGGACAAGGCGGCCGACCTCGCCGCCGGCCTGCGCGAGCGCAGCCGGCGCCAGGGTGCCTTCATCGTCAACATGGCCTCCACCGGCTGCGGCAAGACGCTGGCGAACGCGCGCGTGATGTACGCACTGGCCGACCCCGTGAAGGGCCTGCGCTGTGCCTTCGCCATGGGCCTGCGCACGCTGACGCTGCAGACCGGGCGTGAGATGCGCGCCAAGCTGGGGTTGGGTGACGACGAGCTGGCGATCCGCGTGGGCGGCGCGGCCAGTCGGGAACTGTTCGAGTACTACGAGGCCGAGGCCGAGAGGACTGGCTCGGCCTCGCGGCAGGATCTGCTGGACGAGGATGCCGACGTGGACTTCAGCGAAGGCCGCGAGGACGGGCATCCGCTGCTGCGCCGTGTCCTGCGCGACCCCAACGCGCGCAAGTTGCTGCTGGCGCCGGTGCTGGTGTGCACCGTTGATCACCTCACGCCCGCGACGGAAAGCCAGCGCGGAGGCCGGCAGATCGCGCCCATGCTGCGCCTGCTCAGCGGTGACCTGGTGCTGGACGAGCCCGACGACTTCGGCCTGAAGGATCTGCCGGCGCTCACGCGCCTGGTGCACTGGGCCGGGCTGCTGGGCAGCCGCGTGCTGCTCTCTTCCGCGACGCTGCCGCCGTCACTGGTGTTGGGCCTGTTCGAGGCCTACCGCCACGGGCGTGAGCACTTCAGCCGGCACCGCAGCGACCGTCCCTCCGGCACCGACGCACCGCCGGCGGTGTGCTGCCTGTGGATCGACGAGTTCGACCGCGTGCAGGCGGACTGCGCATCGCGCGAGGCCTTCGCGCAGGCGCACGGAGCTTTCGCACGCGGCCGGTACCAGCAGCTCGCAAAGCTGGCGGCTACCGAGGCGCGGCGCCGGGTGGAGCTGATCGGGCTGGACCTGTCCGGGGCCCGCGGCGACAAGGCACGTTACGAGGGCTTCGCGAAGCAGGTGCTAGCGTCAGCCGAAACCCTGCACCGGCGGCACGCCGAGACGGACTCCAGGAGCGGCAAGCGCGTGAGCTTTGGCCTGGTGCGCATGGCCAACATCGAGCCGCTGTACGAGGTGGCGCTGGCGCTGTACCGGCTGGGGGCGCCCGAGGGGCTGCGCATCCACCTGTGCGTGTACCACTCGCAGTTCCCGCTGCTGGTGCGCTCGGCCATCGAGCAGCAGCTCGACGCGGCACTCAAGCGGCATGAGCCCAAGGAAGTGTTCGAGCGGCCCGACGTGCGCCCGCGCATTGACGAGTACCCGGAAGCCGAGCACCTGTTCATCGTGCTGGGCACCAGCGTTACTGAAGTCGGAAGAGACCATTCGTACCGCTGGGCCGTGGCCGAACCTTCGTCGCTGCGCTCGCTCATCCAGCTGCTGGGCCGCGTGCGCCGCCACCAGCCCGGGCCCTGCGGCGAGCCCAACGTGCACGTGTTCAGCCACAACCTGCGGCACTTCGAGCAGCCGGGCCGGGCGGCCTTCTGCCGTCCGGGCTACGAGCGGGACGACGGCGAGTTCCACCTGGAAAGCCACGACCTGCGGCAGTTGCTGGACGGGCTGGACGTGGAGCACCTGGATGCCCGGCCGCGCATCGTGGAGGCGGCGCCGCTGCGGCAGCAACTCCGGCTGGCGGACCTGGAGCACGCGCGCACGGCGGCCGAGGTGCTGCCGACGCTGCCGGCGTCGGCCTCGCCGGTGCCGGCAGGACGGCGGACACGCGGCTCGGCGCAAGCGCCGCAGCGCCGGCTCAACGCCGCGAGCTGGTGGTGTGAGCCGCCGCAGGACGCGCTCACCACCGCCTTCCTGCCGCAGCAGCAGCGCTTCAGGGACGACAGCGGAGCGCCGGAAGCGGAGCTGCGGCTCATGCCCGACGAGGAGGGCGAGCGCTATGCGCTGGTGGAGATGGTCGATGAGCGCAGGCGGGGCGATCGCGAGCGGCCCTGGCTGGAAGTCGATGAGGCGCAACACAAGCCTGTGCCGAACGAGGCCGTGCAAGGCCCCGGCATCGCGCCCTGGGGCGTCACGGACTACCTGGAGGAGCTGCAGCGGCTGGCGCAGGAGCTGGAGATGAGCCTGTTCGAGTGCGCCTTGCGCTATGGGGCGGTGACGGTGCCGAGGAACGCCCAGGGCTGGAGGTTTCATCCAGCCCTGGGGTTTGCGAAGGCAGGGGTGTAAGTCCTGTACTTCGCTTGGTCTGCCTATGCGGCAGTAAAGAGGCTTCCAAAGCCACAAGCCTTGTTTGCTCAGCTGCCTATGCGGCAGAGGGGAGATCGTACCGATCTCCTGACCAGGCCCTCAGTTCGATTGGTGAGCCACAAGACTTGTAGCTATGCTGTGTTGAATTCCTCTCTTGACTCAGATACAGTGCCTTACATGTCGGCAAGCACTGCGGCACAGCAGCCTGTATGGGCTGAACTTCAACAACCATGACTGACGATCTCAGGAGGGAAGTCGTGCTGCCTCAAACCTGACCGTTACGCCTGGGCCTGCAGTGAAGGTCCAACCGGTGCTCCGAGAAGTTGCAGCGGAGCCCATGTTTCGCGGCCCAAGGCCGCTCCATCGACGAACTGGACTCCATGCCAACGCCATCACCAACGCGTCGGGCAGAACTGGCTTCGCTCGTCTCAGGCTGGTTGAACGACCGGCTCAAGGACAAGCTCGACGGCCTGCCCGATGACAGCCCCAAACGCGCCGAGCTGCGCCAGCAGTACCAGCCCGGCACCTGGCTCGCCGACGCTGCGCGCCGCGTCTCGCAGCTCCAGGCGGTGACGCACTCGCTTAAGCCAATGCATCCAGACGCAAAGGGCACGAATTTGTTGATTCGCCCTTCGTCCTTGCCCCTTATCTCGTTTGTTGGAAGTCACTGCCTGCGTCATCCGTTTGAATTGGATGTTGTCGGTAATGCAGGTTCGCTTGATGTCTATAAGTTCTTGAAACTGGAATATGGGGGAAAGACGCTCCTTCAGTTGTCACAAGAACGAGATCCAGATCTTGCAGCAGCGCTGTGCGATGACCTGAGCGTCGCGAATTCTCTATTGGCTGCTTTTGCAGGCTTGACCGAGCCGAGAGGAAAGACTTCAACCCATACGACAGCTAAGCAGGTTTATTGGCTGATTGGTGACGACGTTTTCAGTGAAAACTCCTACCACCTATTGGCACCGCTGTATCCAGCTTCGTTGGTTCATCAGCTGTATTTGCAGCTTCAGCAGGATCGCTTTGGTGAGGTAGCGAAGGCTGCACGGGAGGCGCGTCGTGAACGAAGATTTTCGGAGCAGCCGGTACATGAGTATCCCAATCTGGCAATACGAAAGCTTGGCGGGACAAAGCCACAGGTCATAGGTCAGCTCAATACTGAACACCGAGGTGACAGTCCTCTACTCGCCTCCCTGCCACCGAAATGGCTTAGTAAGCCCGTGCGTCCGCTGCTGCGAGTGGAAACCCTGTTCAAGGTCTTCGGTTACCGGGAACAGGTCCGCCGGCTGGTGCCGCAGTTGCGTGCGTTCCTGGAAGTCGAGGTCAAAAAGAACAAGGAAGCAAAAGAGCACCGCGCCAAGTTGGTGGACCTGCTGGTGGAGGAATTCATCCAGTTCACCGCCGAGCTGCGCAACCTGCCCGAGGGCTGGAGCCAGGATGCTGAATGCCGCCTCGGCGAGGCCGAGAAATGCTGGCTCGACGCGTCGGGCGTGCCCGAGGAAGAGCGGCTGCCCATCGACACCGTGACGGAGCGCATCGCCGCCGGCTTCGCCAACTGGCTCAACGCGCAGTTGCGCGGAAAGCTCGACTTCGCCGACCCGGAGTTCAAGGAGTGGCGCGACTGCGTGCTGGCGGAAGTGAAGGCCTACGACATGGAGGTGGCATATGAGTGACGTACCGCAGGACGCCACCGGCTGGCGCCGCGCCGTGCTGTTGTTGCCGCGGCTGCGCATCCAGAACGCCAACGCCATTTCCAGCCCGATGACCTGGGGCTTCCCGGCGATGACGGCTTTCCTGGGCGCCACGACGGCGCTGGAGCGGCGTCTGGGCCCCGATGCGGGCATCCGCTTCTACGGCGTGGGCGTGGTCTGCCACGGCTTCGAACCCCAGGTCACCACCGGCGGCCACACGCGCAGCTTCCGGCTCACGCGCAACCCCATCCTGCCCAACGGCAACACGGCGGCCATCGTGGAAGAGGGGCGTGTCCACCTGGACGTCACGCTGGTGCTCGACGTGGAGCTCTCCGGTGTGCACGCCGCCGCCAAGGTGGACGCCGTGGACGAGCGCAAGGCGCTGGCCGAGCGCATCGCGCACGTCGTGCAGGGCATGCGCATCGCCGGTGGCAGCGTGATGCCGGCGCTGTCCGGCGGACGCCGCGCCGCCCCGCCGCTGCTGGAACTGCTGGCCGAGGAGGGGACGGATGACGCCAGTCAGCAGTTCCGCCGCCTCATGCGCCGCTGCCTGCCTGGCTTCGCGCTGGTCGCGCGTGACGACCTGCTGCAGGCGCGGCTCCAGGCGCTGCGCGAGGCCGACGTGGATGCCACCCCGCTGGACGCCTGGCTGGACCTGTCGCGCCTCACGTTCCGCGCTCATCTGGTGAAGCACACCAAGGCCGACGGCAGCGTGGACGAGCGCGTCGAGTGGCGCACCGACAGCCGCGACGGCTGGCTGGTGCCGATCCCGCTGGGCTTTGCCGGGCTCTCCGCCCTGCACGAGCCCGGCACGGTGGCGGGCGCCCGCGACGCCACCACGCCGCTGCGCTTCGTCGAAGGCGTGTACGGCATCGGGCAGTGGATCAGCCCGCACCGCCTGCGCCGCTTCGAAGACCTGTTCTGGTCCGCCGACTACGACGAGGCGCTGAACCTGTACCGCTGTTCCAACGGCTTCAAGCCGTCCCCTTCCGCTGTTCCCTCCACCGCAGTTTCCGAATCCTGAATCCCGCAAGGAGCCTTTGACCATGGCCACCAAGACCGCCGACGCCGATCTCAAGACCGCTTCCGTCCTGGCCTTCGAGCGCAAGCTCGACCCCTCCGACGCCCTCTTCAGCGCCGGGCGCTGGGAGCAGCGCGACACCTCGCGCGACTGGGCCCCCGTGCCGGTGCGCACGAAGTCCGTGCGCGGCACGATCTCCAATCGCCTCAAGACCAAGGACATGGACCCGGCCAAGCTCGATGCCCAGATCGAGAAGCCCAACCTGCAGACCGTGGACGTGGCCGCGCTGCCGGCCGATGCCGACACGCTCAAGGTCGCCTTCACGCTGCGCGTGCTGCAGGGCGCGGGCACGCCCTCGGCGTGCAACAACGCCGCCTACCAGGCCAAGCTGCGCCAGACGGTGGAGGGCTACGTCAAGGCCCATGGCTTCACCGAGCTGTCGCGCCGTTACGCCCACAACCTGGCCAATGGCCGCTGGCTGTGGCGCAACCGCACGGGGGCGGAAGAGGTGGAGGTGCGCATCGAGCACCTGGTGCAGGGCCGTGCGGACAAGACCTGGACCTTCGACGCCTTGAAGCTCTCGCTGCGCCACTTCGACGCGCCGGGCGAGTTGACGGAAGCCCTGGACGGTGTGGCGCAGCTCATCGAGCAGGGCCTCTCGGGCGAGTCGCACGTACTGCTGGGCGTGACGGCGTTCGTGCGCGTAGGCGGCGGGCAGGAGGTGTTTCCGTCGCAGGAGCTCATCCTCGATCGCACCAACAACGACAAGAAGAGCAAGACGCTCTACAAGGTGGGCGAGGTGGCTGGCGTGCACTCGCAGAAGATCGGCAACGCACTGCGCACCATCGACACCTGGCATGTGGAGGCGGGGCCGCTGGGCCCGATCGCCGTGGAGCCCTACGGCTCCGTGACCACGCTGGGCAAGGCCTGCCGCCAGCCCAAGGCGAAGGACGACTTCTACAACCTGCTCGACAACTGGCTGCTCAAGGACAAGGCGCCTCCGGTGGAGCAGCAGCATTTCGTGATGGCCACGCTGATCCGCGGCGGCGTGTTCGGCGACGCGGAGTGAGGCGCGGCGATGCTTCACTACGTGGACATCGAGTTGCTGCCCGACCCGGAATTCCCGGTGCATCAGCTCATGGCGGCGCTGTACGCCAAGCTGCACCGGGCGTTGGCGCAGGGCGCACACGACGCGATTGGCGTGTGCTTTCCCGGCTATGACGAGTGTGTACCCACCCTGGGCAGCCGCATGCGGCTGGTGGGGCCGGAGGGCGAGCTGGCGCGGCTGATGGCACAGGACTGGCTCAAGGGCATGCGCGACCACAGCCAAGTGCTGGGCATCGCGCTGGTGCCGGCGTTGGCTCGGCACCGCACGCTGCGCCGGGTGCAGGCCAAGAGCAGCCCGGAGCGGCTGCGGCGGCGGCTGATGAAGCGCCAAGGCCTGGACGAGGTGCAGGCGCTGGCGCGCATTCCGGACGCCGCGGCCGAGCGGCTGGCGCTGCCTTTCGTGGTGCTGAGCAGCATGAGCACGGGCCAGAGCTTCCGGTTGTTCCTGCGCCAGGGGCCGCTGGTGCCAGAGCCCCGGCCCGGCAGCTTCAGTGCCTACGGGCTGAGCACCACGGCCACCGTGCCGCACTTCTGACCCTTTTTTCCGCACCGCGCGCAAGTGCCTGATGCATCAAGCACTTGTGCGCGGCCGTCTGAAAAGGGTCAAAAGGGGCCGAGAGCCAGAAAGATCTTTAACAACTTGGACTTAGACTTCAGAGGTGCTTGTGAACTGCCGGATAGGCAGCTGAGAAATGCCCTCCATGCAAGGCAGGTGGGGCGCCGGTGTGAACTGCCGGATAGGCAGCTGAGAAAACGTCGTCCCACTCGCAGCCGTCCCACTGCGCGTGAACTGCCGGATAGGCAGCTGAGAAATGGGGAATACCGAATGAGCATGACCACGCCAAGTGAACTGCCGGATAGGCAGCTGAGAAATCAAGGGCAGCGTGCAGATCCAGGCCGCATGGGTGAACTGCCGGATAGGCAGCTGAGAAAACGGCTACTGACCGGGCATATCGCCAAGAGGGGTGAACTGCCGGATAGGCAGCTGAGAAATTGCCGGCAAACCCGGGCTTGGGTTGAAAACGGTGAACTGCCGGATAGGCAGCTGAGAAACGCCACGGTGAGCGTGCACGTGCCGCCAGCCAGTGAACTGCCGGATAGGCAGCTGAGAAATGGGCGCGGATAGCCCGCTGCTGGCGTTCGACGTGAACTGCCGGATAGGCAGCTGAGAAAACGCCGAGCCGTCCGGGGCACCGGCCACGTACGTGAACTGCCGGATAGGCAGCTGAGAAATTGCTGCCCAAGGTCCACCAGCCGCGCGCAGAGTGAACTGCCGGATAGGCAGCTGAGAAACTATCCGGAAAGCTTGGAATCGGCCTGAAAACGTGAACTGCCGGATAGGCAGCTGAGAAATTGATACGAAACAGCTCCCACAGCCCGGGGTGGTGAACTGCCGGATAGGCAGCTGAGAAAGTGGTTTGCGGCGGCACCGGTTCCCCCGAGGGGTGAACTGCCGGATAGGCAGCTGAGAAAAGCGTCACGGCGCCGGTGGCGGCCAGCGTGCCGTGAACTGCCGGATAGGCAGCTGAGAAAAGCGTGGCCAGCGCACTCGCGGCCAGGCCGATGTGAACTGCCGGATAGGCAGCTGAGAAATCAAGCTCGGCCGCGGTCAGACCAGTGGCGAAGTGAACTGCCGGATAGGCAGCTGAGAAAGTCATGGCATTTTCGTAATACGCCGTGCCCTTGTGAACTGCCGGATAGGCAGCTGAGAAAAGGGCGAAAACGACCGCAATGCAGCCGCTGGTGTGAACTGCCGGATAGGCAGCTGAGAAAATGGCCGCATCCGTGGACGGGTCGATCTCGCAGTGAACTGCCGGATAGGCAGCTGAGAAAGACTCCAGGCGGCGGGCCATTGCGGCGCCCATGTGAACTGCCGGATAGGCAGCTGAGAAAACGGCTGCGCAGGTTTTCGATCAGGTATTGAGCGTGAACTGCCGGATAGGCAGCTGAGAAACGAGTGCGGCCGCAATGGATTCGGAGCAGAAAGTGAACTGCCGGATAGGCAGCTGAGAAATTGCCGGCCGTGGCCGCCGGGTCCATTCGCGGGTGAACTGCCGGATAGGCAGCTGAGAAAACGCAGAAAAACCGTGTTCCAGCGCAGACGGTGTGAACTGCCGGATAGGCAGCTGAGAAAAGACCTCGGTACCGTTGACGTAGAGAGCGGCATGTGAACTGCCGGATAGGCAGCTGAGAAACTGGATGCCGGCCAGCGCGCGCAGGTACTCGGGTGAACTGCCGGATAGGCAGCTGAGAAATCTACGCCGTGCGGCACTACGCGACGAAAACAGTGAACTGCCGGATAGGCAGCTGAGAAACATGGAGACAGCGCTTGGCGGCCGCGGTTCTCGTGAACTGCCGGATAGGCAGCTGAGAAAAAACAGGCTTGCGATGGACGACAGCAGTGCGAGTGAACTGCCGGATAGGCAGCTGAGAAAAGGCCGGCGGCTTGGTCGCAGCATCCGCCACCGTGAACTGCCGGATAGGCAGCTGAGAAATACCGGGCGCAGCACGGCGTATCGGCTGGCGCGTGAACTGCCGGATAGGCAGCTGAGAAATTTTGGGCGGCTGGTGGCAGACACCGTGAATGGTGAACTGCCGGATAGGCAGCTGAGAAATGCAGCTGGTGGCGAATCACGCGAGGTGCAAGGTGAACTGCCGGATAGGCAGCTGAGAAAATCGGAACTCATGGTCCACACGTCACCGTCAGGTGAACTGCCGGATAGGCAGCTGAGAAATATCTGACGGCCCACGGCTACTGACCGGGCATGTGAACTGCCGGATAGGCAGCTGAGAAAATGCGCGAAGCCTGGGAGCAAGGGGCGGGCGGGTGAACTGCCGGATAGGCAGCTGAGAAACTCAAGCCTCGCGCTACCGCCTGACCGCCCGCGTGAACTGCCGGATAGGCAGCTGAGAAATTGCCCTTCTCGCGCAGGTAGTCGAGCTTGAGGTGAACTGCCGGATAGGCAGCTGAGAAAGCTGGGCGATTGCGGACGCTGCCGGCCAGGTGGTGAACTGCCGGATAGGCAGCTGAGAAAATCGTCGACTCAATGCGCGTCTCGGCCACGGTGTGAACTGCCGGATAGGCAGCTGAGAAAACCACGCGCTTCCATGCGCTCCAGGTGCTCTTGTGAACTGCCGGATAGGCAGCTGAGAAATGCCCGCCGCAATCGAGGCCGCCATCCTGGCCGTGAACTGCCGGATAGGCAGCTGAGAAAGCCGGAAGCGCTGAAGGGTGACTGACGGGCATGTGAACTGCCGGATAGGCAGCTGAGAAAAGCGCCTGGGCTCCGTTTGTCACCGAGGTGCTGTGAACTGCCGGATAGGCAGCTGAGAAATCAGCCGCATCGGCTGCAGTCGCAGCAGAGCCGTGAACTGCCGGATAGGCAGCTGAGAAATACCGCTGGTCCCGCTGGTTACGCGCACGCAAGTGAACTGCCGGATAGGCAGCTGAGAAAACGCCGCGGAACGTCAGACCGATGTTGATGCCGTGAACTGCCGGATAGGCAGCTGAGAAAACAGGTTCCGCTGGGCCGTCGTTGACGGCGGCGTGAACTGCCGGATAGGCAGCTGAGAAAAGCCCGCGTCAGCCGGCGGTCAGCGCCGCGTCGTGAACTGCCGGATAGGCAGCTGAGAAATCGTCCCACAGGTGGCGAAAGCGCGTGAGCACGTGAACTGCCGGATAGGCAGCTGAGAAAAATGGCCCGCGACGGCGGCAGCACGTTGGCACGTGAACTGCCGGATAGGCAGCTGAGAAATGGGGCAGACCGCAACTGGCGTCATCACTGGCGTGAACTGCCGGATAGGCAGCTGAGAAACACCGCTGGCGCTGGTCGCTACCGCATCGAGTGTGAACTGCCGGATAGGCAGCTGAGAAAATGTCGCGGCCAGCCTTGCGCGCCTGCCGCGCGTGAACTGCCGGATAGGCAGCTGAGAAAACGTCGGCCAGCTACACCACGCCGGCCACCACGTGAACTGCCGGATAGGCAGCTGAGAAAATCGCGTAGGCGGCGGCGCCCGCAGGGTCTTTGTGAACTGCCGGATAGGCAGCTGAGAAAATCGCCCGCGGGCTCGCACTTGCCGGCGGCCCGTGAACTGCCGGATAGGCAGCTGAGAAATGCTGGTGGAGGAATGCCACGTTCCGCCGGAAGTGAACTGCCGGATAGGCAGCTGAGAAACAAGGGTGTGGAGTGGATCGCTGGAGAGTGGGGTGAACTGCCGGATAGGCAGCTGAGAAAAGATCGAGCTGACCACCGACGCGGAAGCGAAGGTGAACTGCCGGATAGGCAGCTGAGAAATTGGTGGCGTCGTAGCGCAGCGGCAGCGTTGCGTGAACTGCCGGATAGGCAGCTGAGAAATTGGTGCTGTTACTCGCTGAGCGGCTTAGGCGGTGAACTGCCGGATAGGCAGCTGAGAAAAACAACAGGCTCAGGGAGGGCCGCTCATGAGAGTGAACTGCCGGATAGGCAGCTGAGAAAATCGGCATCGCGGACATCGGCGTTTCTGGCGCGTGAACTGCCGGATAGGCAGCTGAGAAATGATCGGGGTGCAGTGGGATGGCTCGGTATTCGTGAACTGCCGGATAGGCAGCTGAGAAAACCACGAAGCCCGGATCTGCACTGAGCCCCGCGTGAACTGCCGGATAGGCAGCTGAGAAAACGCTGATCGGGTCATCCTGCGGATCGCTCGCGTGAACTGCCGGATAGGCAGCTGAGAAATGCAGGTGATCGGCTATTTCCGCAAGCAGGGTGTGAACTGCCGGATAGGCAGCTGAGAAAACACCAACCTCGGGGTGGCCTGCGATGTGGGTGTGAACTGCCGGATAGGCAGCTGAGAAACAGGATCGCAGCGGACGGCCTGTTGTCGATGCGTGAACTGCCGGATAGGCAGCTGAGAAAAGTCCGATTCACCAGCAATCAGGCATTCCTGCGTGAACTGCCGGATAGGCAGCTGAGAAATCTGAGGCGGTCAGCGTGCCCGACGTGGTGACGTGAACTGCCGGATAGGCAGCTGAGAAATTGGGCATCCAGACGCGCTTGCCGGTCGCCAGGTGAACTGCCGGATAGGCAGCTGAGAAAATCACAGCAACCGCCGGGCTGCTGACCCTGTTGTGAACTGCCGGATAGGCAGCTGAGAAATGCGCGGTGTAGAGCCGCTTGGCCAGCGAGCGGTGAACTGCCGGATAGGCAGCTGAGAAAAGCTGCACATTCTCGGCCTGGATGTTGATGACGTGAACTGCCGGATAGGCAGCTGAGAAACGGTTTCGACCGTGGCCGCGACGCGCACCACAGTGAACTGCCGGATAGGCAGCTGAGAAAAGGCCGAAGCCGTCGTGCTGTGGAACGGACGGGTGAACTGCCGGATAGGCAGCTGAGAAAACGAAGCCGCCTTCGTGGCCGAGGAGGCGCTCGTGAACTGCCGGATAGGCAGCTGAGAAAAAGCGAGAAGCCGCCCGTGCCTTCGAACTCCCGTGAACTGCCGGATAGGCAGCTGAGAAAATGGCCCTGAATGCATTGCGCGAGGCGCTGAGGTGAACTGCCGGATAGGCAGCTGAGAAATGCGCGCAGCAGCACTGCAAGCCGTTGACGTGGTGAACTGCCGGATAGGCAGCTGAGAAATGCCGGCGACGCACGACGGCGTTGAACTGGAGGTGAACTGCCGGATAGGCAGCTGAGAAATTGAGCCCGCGCAAAAAAACGGTGTTCCAGCGGTGAACTGCCGGATAGGCAGCTGAGAAATACGCCGCAGACCGGCCCTACTACGACGCGCTGTGAACTGCCGGATAGGCAGCTGAGAAATCGCCCGGGCCAGCGAGCACACCAAGAGCGGCGTGAACTGCCGGATAGGCAGCTGAGAAATGGGTCGCGTCTGTGCAGCCCAACAACTGGATGTGAACTGCCGGATAGGCAGCTGAGAAATGCAGGTGATCGGCTATTTCCGCAAGCAGGGTGTGAACTGCCGGATAGGCAGCTGAGAAAGGGTGGATCATGTCGAACCGCCCGGAGACGTTGTGAACTGCCGGATAGGCAGCTGAGAAAACAAGCTGCAGCCGCTCGCCCAAGCTCATGTCGTGAACTGCCGGATAGGCAGCTGAGAAATTCCGAACGTCCATGACCCCGCAGGACTGGGTGTGAACTGCCGGATAGGCAGCTGAGAAAACGCTGCAGCCAAGCGACGCGCAGCGCCGGAAGTGAACTGCCGGATAGGCAGCTGAGAAAAGCCCGGCAGCCGATCAACACACCCACATCGCGTGAACTGCCGGATAGGCAGCTGAGAAACTCTCGGGTAAGGCCCGCTAATCCAAGGGCCGGGTGAACTGCCGGATAGGCAGCTGAGAAATTCAGCTTCTCGGACGCCGGGCCGGCGAAAGAGTGAACTGCAAGTCCTGGCGTGCGACATCGCCTGCGTCAACACCTTGGACGACTTGCGCGAGGGCGTGCAGGCGAGGCAGGAGAAGAGGCGGGCGGTGTTCAAGGGGAGGTGAGGCACGAGGGCGGCCGGCTCAGCGTGGCCGCTTGCGCCGCACCACCCACCACCCGTACAGCCCCACATTCACCCCCGCCACGCCCAGCGCCAGCATCCACTGCAGCTCGCGCGTGAGCCCCGCCGGGTACATCAGTGGCAGCAGGTAGTGCTCGATGAAGCCGCCGCCGTAGCCGCGCGCGCCGGCCAGCGCGCGCAGGTGGTTCTCCAGCGGGGTGAGCGGGCACGGGCTGCCCGAGGCTTCCACGTACATGCCCCACAGCAGCGCCGGCACGTGCAGCCACACCAGGCACGGCCAGCGCGGCAGCAGCGCCGCGCCCAGCACCACGAAGCCGATGAACAGCAGGTGCAGCACCACCACCGCCTCGGCCGCCAGCGCGTAGGGCCAGGCCGTCATGCGTTGCCTCCGCCAGCCCCGGCCGCCGCCACGCGCGCGCTCCGTTGCGCGCGCGACCACCCGTTCCGGCCCGCGCGCAGCCGCGCCCCTTGCGTGCGAGGCTTCACGGCCCGCGGGAGCGGCGGGGGCGGAGCGATCGGGGCCTGCATGGGGGCTCACCATAATCCCGCCCATGCTCCCCGGCCTGCATGAACGCTTGAGTTTCGGCGCCAGGCCCGCCGAGCTGGACTATGCCGCCAAGGTCGGCGCCCGGGGCTGGATTGAGGAGCAGCTCCAGCCCACCGATGACGACCCCCGCCTGGCCCAGGCGCTGCGCCAGGCGCGGCTGCGCATCGGCTACCCCGGCAGCTCCGCCGCGCCGCCTACAGCCGCTGGCAGCTCCAGGAACTGCTGGTGGACTTCTGGCTCAACCACCCCAACGTCTACGCCGACCGCCAACGGCGGCACCGACCACGGCCATGGCGGCGTGCTGTGGGCGCTGGACACGCGCGGCCGCGCGCTGCTGCCGCCCACCGACTGGCCCGGCCTGGCCATCGAACAGCTCGACCGCGGCCTGTGCCTGAAGGCCACGCGCGCGGTGCTGCGGGATGTGGGGCAGGTGGTGCTGGCGGGCGAGCGGCCGCGGGCGGCGGGGTGAGGGACGGGGGGCGCGCCGCTGAGCGGGGATGCACGTTTCCCCGGCCTCCTCACCCCGCCTCCCGTGCCTCCTCGCACTCCCGCCGCAGCAGCGCCGTGGCCTTGTCCGCCGGCAGCGCGGGGCTGAACAGCCAGCCCTGGTAGGCCTCGCAGCGCAGCGCGCGCAGCCGCTGCAGCTGGTCCTCGCGCTCCACGCCCTCGGCCACGATCTGGCAGCCCAGCGTGTGCCCCAGCCCGATCACCGCGCGCACGATCGCCTCGTCATTGGCGTCCTGCACCATGTCGCGCACGAAGGAGCGGTCGATCTTGATGGCCTTGATCGGGAACGCCCGCAGCCACGCCAGCGAGGAGTGGCCGGTGCCGAAGTCGTCCAGGTGCACCTCCAGGCCCAGCGCCACCAGCGCGCGCAACTGCTCGGCCACGGCATCGAAGTCGTCGATCACCGCCGATTCCGTCACTTCCACGGCGAGGCTGCTCGCGGGCAGGTCGTGGCGTGCCAGCTCCTGCGCAATGCGCGCCACCAGCCCCGGGTGGCGGAACTCGCGCGGCGACAGGTTGATGGAGACACGCGTGTGCAGCCCCTGCTCGCGCCACTGCCGCAACTGCCGGCAGGCCATGACCAGCACCGCTTCGCCCAGGGCGCCGATGAGCCCGCTGTTCTCGGCAATGGGGATGAACACCACCGGCGACACCACGCCCAGCTCTTCATCGGTCCAGCGCACCAGCGCCTCGAAGCCATGCACCCGGCCGCTGGCCACCTCCACCTGCGGCTGGTAGTGCAGCGCCAGCGTGCCCTCGCGCAGCGCGGCCTGCAGCCGTGCTTGCACGCGCTGCTCCTGCTGCGTGCGCTGGCCCAATGCCGTGTCGTAGCGCGTGGCCTGCGCGCGCCCCTGGCGCTTGGACTCGTCCAGCGCCACCTCCGCGCAGCGCAACAGCCCTTCGGCGTCCGCCGCGTCCATCGGGAAGGCCGCCAGCCCCATGGCCGCGGCCACCGGCCACTCCGTGGCGCCCACGTGCACGCCCGGCGCCAGCAGGGCCGCCAGCTGGTGCTGCAGCGCCGCCAGCGGCTCGCCCGCCGCCACGCCGCGTGCGATCACGCCGAACACGTCGCCTTCCACCCGCGCCACGAACTCCACCGGCGCCGAGGCCGCCCGCAGCGCATGCGCCACCTCGCGCAGCAGCGCATCGGCCACGGCGCTGCCGTGGCGCGCGTTGACTTCCTTGAAACCGGCCAGATCCAGCAGCGCCAGGCCCACCGCGCCGCCACCCGGCCGGGCGCTGGCCACCACGCGCCCCAGCTCGTCCATGAAACGCCAGCGGTTGGGCAGCCCGGTCAGCAGGTCGTGCGCGGCGCGGTGCTGGAGCTCGGCCTCGTGGGTACGCCGGTGAGACACGTCGCTCACGCACGCGGTGATGCGCCAGCCTTCGGCGAAGCGCGTCTTCTCGATGGCCACCTCCACGTCCAGCAGCGTGCCGTCCTTGCGCTGGCCCTGCAGCCCGTTGCGCCTGTGCGGAATGGGCCGTTCGCTGCCCATCCATCGTTCTCGGTGCGCCCGGTGCCGCCCGCACAGGGCCGGCGGCAGCAGCACCTCCAGCGGGCGGCCCGTGAGCTCGGTGCGTGCATAACCAAACATCTCTTCCAGCGCGCGGTTGACCAGCAGGATGCAGCCTTGCCCGTCCGTCACCACCACCCCTACGGGCGCCAGCTCCAGCAGCTCGCGGTACTCGGCGCTGTGCTGCTCCACGTCCTGGCGCGCCTGCTGCATGCGCAGGTAGGGCCGCTGCACGCGGCGCAGGACCACGCTGTGGTACAGGCAGGCGTAAGCCAGCACCTTGTAGACATGGCCCAGCAGGTTGGCGCTGGTGGTGACCTCCTTGCCATAGAGCAGGAAGAAGAACTCGCCCAGCAGCATCAGCAGCAGGGCGTCGCGCACCGGCTCCTCGTCGCCGCGCTCGCTGGCGTCCAGCGCAGCCATGCGCCACAACTGCCCGGCCAGCGCCAGGGTCAGGCAGGCCATGATGGCGCCCTCGATGGCGAGCTTCAGCGGCGTGAGTCCCGTCTCGGGATCGAAGGTGCTCGGAAACGCCTGCGGGTTCAGCACCGCCGCCGCGCCCAGCAGCGCGCACAGCAGCAGGCCGGCGCTGATGGCCCGTCCCACGGCGCGGCTGCGTTCCAGCGCCGCGGGCCAGGGCACGCACCACACGATCAGCGCCCCCGTCGCCACCATGCGCCCCAGCAGCCACAGCACGACGGACTTGTGTGTGGAGTTCGGCGTGACGAAGTCCGGCATGCCGGCGTAGGAGAGCAGGTGCAGCACGTCCATGCCCGCCACCACCAGGAAGCCCGCGGCCACCACGCCGTGCAGCTGCCGCTCCCGCTCGTCGAGCACGTAGCGCGCGGTCAGCGCCACCAGCATGCTCACCACCACCGCCATCATCTCCAGCAGCGTGTGCATCGACAGGAACACCGCCCGCGGCAGCACGAAGTCCAGTGCGCCGCCGGGCCAGGCCAGCGCGTACAGCAGCGGCGTGACCAGCACCACCAGCGCCACCCAGCCGCGTGGACGCCACACTGGCATTGCGGCGTTCAGCTCGGGAAGGACTGGGGCTTGTTGAAACGTCATGGAAAAGGAGGCCGGACGCATGGCCTTCCCACAACGGACGGGCGACGGGCGCTGCCGGCGGTCAAGGCACCCTCCGCGAGGCGGGAGGGCGTCGTTCATGTATTCGTGAGCAGTGATGTGTTCAGATGCTAAAGCGCCCCGTATGGGCGCGGCACCGAGCCGCTGCGAGCGATTTGCCCCGCCTCAGTATTTGTTCACGTCATCCAGTCCCAGCTCGCGCAACACCTCCTGGGTATGCTGGCCGCGGCGCGGCGCGGCCCCGGGCGTGCGCGCCGGAGTGCGCGACAGGCGTGGCGCGGGCGCGGGCTGCGTGCGGCCGTCCACCTGCACGTAGGTGCCGCGCGCGGCGTGGTGGGGATGGGCGGCGGCCTCGTCGAGGTCCAGCACCGGGGCGAAGCAGGCGTCGGTGCCTTCCAGCAGCGCGCACCAGTGGGCGCGCGGCTGGGTCCTGATCAGCGCCGCGATGCGCGCCTTGAGCGCCGGCCAGCGCGCGTGCTCGTGCTGGCGCGCCGGGTCCTCGTCGTGCAGCTCCAGGCGGCGCAGCAGCTCGGCGTAGAAGGGCGGCTCGATGGCGCCCAGCGTCACGTGCCGGCCATCGGCGCATTCGTACACGTCGTAGAAGGGCGCGCTGCCCAGCAGCAGGTTGTGCGCGCGCTCCTCGGGCCACCAGGGGCTGCCGCGCATGTGGCGCACCAGGGCCGAGAGCGCGGCCACGCCGTCCACCATGGCCGCGTCCACCACCTGGCCGCGTCCGGAACGCCGGGCCTCCAGCAGCGCGCACACCACGCCGAAGGCCAGGAACATGGCGCCGCCGGCCATGTCGCCCACGAGGGTGGGCGGGATCACGGGCGGCGCGTCGTCGCGCTGCGAGAGCGAGAGCGCGCCGGTGAGCGCGACGTAGTTGAGGTCGTGCCCGGCCGCCTGCGCCAGCGGGCCGTCCTGGCCCCAGCCGGTGACGCGCCCGTACACCAGGCGCGGGTTGCGCGCCGCCACGGGCTCGGGGCCCAGGCCCAGGCGCTCCATCACACCGGGCCTGAAGCCCTCGATCAGCGCGTCGGCCGACTCCAGCAGCCGCCACGCCGCTTCCAGCTCCCGGGGCTGCTTGAGGTCCAGCACGACGGAGCGTTTACCGCGGTCGGTGGCCGCGCGCTCCAGCCCCGGCCCGGCGGCGGCGCGCTCGATGACGATGACGTCGGCGCCCATGTCGGCCAGCAGCATGCCGGCGAAGGGGCAGGGGCCGAGGCCGGCGAATTCGACGATGCGCAAGCCGGCGAGCGGGCCGGGGGCGGGGTGGGTGCTCATGCGGGATCTCCTGTGTCTTGGTGGCCGGGCCCCGGAGGGCAGGCCGGCTCATTCTGGCCGGTGCGCTTGCCGTGGTCCGGGGCTTGACGGCACGACGGTTGCCGCGACCGGCCGGCGGACGTGCTGGTCCGCGCCAGACCCACAGCAAAGGACGCTACATGCCAGACGCAAAAAGCCCTGCCGGTCCCGGCAAATCCACCACCGAGCGGCGCGAAGCCGCAACCGAGCGCGAGGAACTGGAGGAACTGAGCACGCCCGAGGACGAGGACGGCAGCTACACCCGCGGCGCGCGCACCGCCGAGCGCGATGCGCATGTCAGTGACCGCAACAACCAGGGCTCCGCACCAAAGAGCTCCGGCACGAAGAGGCCCTGAGCGGAGACCGCACCAAGCTCTCTTCAACCGCGTCGCCGCCGCCGGCCTGCCGTGGCCGGGGCGGCGCTTTGCTTTCTCGGCCGGTTGCGCTGCCCGGCAGCGCCTAACCCGCCAGCCTCCCCTCCAGCTCCAGCTGCGTCAGGTACAGCCGCAGGTCGAATTCGAGCTGGTGGTAGTCGGGCTCCATGTAGGTGCACAGCTGGTAGAAGGCCTTGTCGTGCTCCTGGTGGCGCAGGTGGGCCAGCTCGTGCACGGCGATCATGCGCAGGAAGGCCTCGGGCGCGTCGCGGAACAGGCTGGCGATGCGGATCTCGCGCTTGGCCTTGAGCCGCCCGCCCTGCACGCGCGAAACCATGCGGTGCGTGCCCAGCGCCTGCTGCAGCAGGCGGATCCGCGGGTCGTACTGCACTTTGGACAGCGGCTCGCTGCTGCGCAGGTGGCGGGCCTTGAGCGCCTGCACGTAGTCCCACAGCGCGCGGTCGGTGCGCACGGTGTGCGCCTGCGGATAGCGCCGCGCCAGCAGCCCGGCGAGCTTGTCCTGCTCGATGAGTGTGTGCACCTGCGCCAGCAGCGGCTCGGGATAGCCGGCGAGGTATTTCATCGGCGTGGAGGGCGTGCCGGCGGCGGGCGGGTCGGGCGCGCCGGCCCGGCGCGAGGAGGTTTCGGACATGGGCGGCGATGCTAGCGGGCCGCGGCTGCCCGTCCCGGACGCGGGTCGTTTGCCGGAATGTTCCTGACATGTGCCCTACGGCCTGCCCCGTTTGCGGGGACGGTATGCAACAACCCGTGGTCAGCGCGGTATGACGCAGGCGACGCCCGCGCGCGGCTCGGAGGCCGCGTCCACCTCACCTTCCATGTCGGGCGAGGTGCCTGGATGCCTTGCGGTGGTGCATGGCGGTTTGCAGCGGCGCGTCGGCAGCCCGACTCGGAGTGAAGGACCAATCATGGACAAGAAACATCTCGCGGCCGAGACGTTGCGCCCCTGGGGAACGGCCGTGCTCGCCGGCGCCACGCTGGCGCTGGGCGGCTGCCTGGCGACCACGCCGGAGATCGGAGGAGGGACCAAGTCGGCTGTCTCCGGCGCGGCGGGCGGTGCCACCGCCGAGAACGCCAACAGCCAGCTCGAACGCTGCGACCAGTCGCTGGGCACGCTGGGCATCGTCGAGGACCAGAGCGCCGCTTGGTACCAGTACCTGCGCAACTACAAGCTCGGCTCCACGGTGCCGGTGCTGCGCATGATGATCCAGCAGAGCAACTGCTTCGTGATCGTGGAGCGCGGCGCGGCCATGGCCAACATGAACATGGAGCGCCAGCTGCAGCAAAGCGGCGAGATGCGCGCCGGCAGCAACTTCCAGCGCGGGCAGATGGTGGCGGCGGACTACACCATGAGCCCGAGCATCAACTTCAACCAGAACACCGGCGGCGCCACGGCGGGGCTGGCAGGCCTCAGCGGGCGCCTGGGCCTGCTGGGCACGGTGGCCGGCGGGATGAAGACCAACGAGGCCTCCACCACGCTGATCATGATCGACAACCGCTCCGGCGTTCAGCTCGCCGCCGCCGAGGGCAGCGCGCGCAACATGGACTTCAACGTCTTTGGCGGGCTCTTCGGCGGTGGCCTGGGCGGCGGTGGCGGCGGCTACTCCAACACGCCCGAGGGCAAGATCATCGTCACGGCCTTCGCCGACAGCTACAACCAGCTCGTGCGCGCGGTGCGCAACTACCGCGCGCAGACCGTGCGCGGCGGCCTGGGCACGGGCGGCACGCTGGGCGTCTCCGGCGGCAGCACACCGGCCTCGAAGCAGGTGGACGCGCCGGCCAAGCGCAAGTAAGGCGCCGCGAGCGGGGCCGCAGCGCCAGGCCGGCATCGCGCTGGCGTTGTCACGCCACCGTCACCGTCTCCTGCGCCAGCCCCTTTTCCAGCTCGGCGATGCCCGCGGGCAGGTCCAGCGGGGCGCCGGCGCCCTGGATGCTCGAACCCAGCGCGTGCAGCGTGCGGAACAGGTTGTGGGCGCGGCTTTGTTCCCCCATCTGGCCGATGCGCACGATCTCCAGCCCGAAGGAGCCCGAGATCTCCACCCGGTGCACGCGCGACATGGTGTCGCGCACCGCATCGGCCGACACGCCCTCGGGCACCTTGATGCCGATCACGGAGTTCAGCCGCGCCGCCTGCGGCACCAGCAGCTCCAGCCCCATCGCCTCGATGCCGCGCTGCAGCGCCCTGGAGCACACCAGGTGGCGCTCGAAGCGCCGCGGCAGCGTCTCCTCGCACACCAGGCGCAGCGCCTCGTGGATCGCCAGCACGCCCGAGACCGGTGCGGTGTAGTGGTAGGACTTCTTGTTCCAGAAGTTGTCCGCCAGCAGCGCGTCCAGGCACCAGTGCGCCATCCGGTGCTTGCGCTGCTCGATCTTGCGCCAGGCCTTGCGCGACAGCGCCAGCAGCGACACGCCGGGAATCGACGACAGGCCCTTCTGCCCGCCCGTGATCACCGCGTCCACCTTCCACGCGTCCATTTCCAGCGGCATGGTGCTGAGCGTGCACACCGCGTCCACGATCGCCACGCAGCCGTGCGCGTCGGCCAGCCGCGTGATGGCCTCCAGCTCGCGGTTGAACACGGTGTTGGAGGTCTCACCCTGCACGATGGTGACGACCTTGTAGTCGCCGCCCTTGAGCACCTCCTCCACGCGCGCGGCGCTCGCGACCTCGAAGTTGGGCACTTCCAGCACCGTGACCTCGCCGCCCACGCGCGTGGCCATCTCGGCCATGCGGCGGCTGAAGTAGCCGTTGCAGATCGCCAGCACCTTCTCGCCCGGCGCCACCAGGTTGGCGATGGCCATCTCCATGGCCGCCGAGCCCGGGCCGGCCACGCCCAGCACGTGGCCGGAATCGGTCTGGAACACGTAGCGGCCCATGGCCTTCACTTGTTCGATGACCTTGTTCATCGTCTCGCCCAGGTGGTTGATGACGATGGAGTTGGCGTGGGCAACCTTGTGCGGGATCGGCACGGGGCCGGCACCCATCATCAGCAGCGGTTCCTGGGGAAGGATGTCGTCCAGCGACTCGACGCTGGGAGGTGGCAGCAGTGGCATGAGCGGGAATGTTCCAAAGCGGGTCGTCCCGGCCGGCTGGCGCGGGAGTGGATTGTGACCCCGCCGGCGCCCGCCTCAGACGGTCGCCCCTTCCGCCGTCGCCTCCAGGTTCAGCCGCAGGTACTGCTCGAATTCGCGCGCCGGGATGGGGCGGCAGAAGTGGTAGCCCTGCACCTCGTCGCAGCCCGCGTCCTTGAGGAAGTCGAACACCTCGCGCGTCTCCACGCCCTCGGCCACCAGGCGCAGGTTCAGCGTGCGCGCCAGGTGCAGGATGGCGCGCGCCAGCCGGTGCACGTTGTCCTCCCGCGCCACCTCCGTGAGGCTGGGCAGGAAGGTGCGGTCGAGCTTGATCACGTCCACCGGGAAGCGCCGCAGGTAGGCCAGCGAGGAGTGGCCCGTGCCGAAGTCGTCCACCGCCAGGCTCAGGCCCAGCTGCTTGAGCTCGCCCAGCACCTGCGCGGCCGCGCGCGGGTCCTGCATCAGCGTGCCCTCGGTCAGCTCCAGCTCCAGCATCTGCGCGGGCAGATGCGTCTCGCGCAGCGCCTGCCGCACCGTCGTCACCAGCTGCGGGTCGTGCAACTGGCGCGGCGAGAGGTTGACCGAGAGTTTCAAGGGCCGCTGGAAGGCCTGCACCCACTGCCGCGTCTGCGCGCAGGCCTCGCGCAGCACCCAGTTGCCGATGGCGCCGATCAGCCCCGTCTCCTCGGCCAGCGGAATGAACCGCACCGGCGGCACGCGGCCCAGCGTGGGATGGTTCCAGCGCAGCAGCGCCTCCATGCCCACCACCTCCAGCGTCGTGACGTCCAGCCGCGGCTGGTAGTGGACCTCGAACTCCTGGCGCTCCAGCGCGCGGCGCAGCGCGCTCTCCAGCGTCAGCCGCGTGCGCGCCTCCTCGTGCATCTCCGGCGTGAAGAAGCGGTAGCCGTTGCCGTGCGCGAGCTTGGCGCGGTACATCGCGCTGTCGGCGCACTGGAACAGCGCCTCCTTGGTCGCGGCGTCGCGCGGGTACAGCGCGATGCCGATGGAGGCGCCCACGAACACCTCCTGCGACTTCACCTGCATGGGCTCGTCGAACTGCGCCAGCAGCTTCCTCGCCACCGCCGTGGCCGAGCGCTCGCCGTGCGTGCACGGCAGCACCACCACGAACTCGTCGCCACCCAGCCGCGCCACCAGGTCCTCGGGCCGCAGCTTCGCGCGCAGCCGCCGCGCCACCTCCTGCAGCAGCAGGTCGCCGGCCTCGTGGCCCATCGAGTCGTTGACTTCCTTGAAGCGGTTGAGGTCCACGAACATCACCGCCAGCGAGCCGCCGTCGCGCGCCGCTTGGGCAAGCATGTGGTCGGTGTGCTCGTTGAGCCGCGCGCGGTTGGGCAGCTGCGTGAGCGAGTCGCAGGTGGCGAGCTGCCGCAGCCGCTGCTCGGCCTGCTTGCGCTGCGTGATGTCGCGCGCCGTGAGGTACATCACCTGCTGCTCGGGCACCCATTTCGCCGACCAGGAGAGGTACACCACGCCGCCGCTCTTGGTGCGCCAGCGGTTCTCCAGGTCGTGGATCTCGCCGTGGCCGTAGAGGAAGGCCTCGCTGTAGCGCAGCAGCGTGGGCGCGTAGTCCTCCGGGTGCACGAAGCCGTGCCAGGTGCGCCCCACCATCTCCTCCTCGGCATAGCCGGTGATGCGGCAGGTGGCCGGGTTCACGCGCGTGAAGCAGCCCCGGCTGTCGAGCGCGCACACCATGTCCAGCGAGTTCTGGATCAGGTTGCGGTTCTCGTCGCTCAGGGCGCGCAGCTGCCGCTCGATGCGGCGCTGCTCGGTGACGTTGCGCGACATGCCGCGGTAGCCGACGAAGACGCCGTCGCGCAGCATCGGCTCGCCGGCGATGGAGAGGTAGTAGGGCGCACGCCCCAGCAGCGACTTCACGCAGTACTGCAGGTCGCGGAAGGGCTCCCGGCGCTCGAACCGGGCCAGGTACTCCAGCAGCCCGGGGTCCTGCGGGTCCTCGGCGATCTCAAGGCGCGTCTTGCCCAGCAGGTAGCTCGGGGCCACCCCCAGCCAGGCCGCGGCCTCGGGGCCCATGACGGTGAAGCGGCCCTCGGCGTCGGTCTCCCAGTAGCAGTCCGACAGCAGCGCGGTGAGGCTGCGGTAGCGCTCCTCGCGCTCCTGCAGCTCCTGGCGCATGGCCTTCTCGGCGGAGATGTCGCGCGACACCGCCACGGTGCCGGTCAGCGCGCCCGTGCGCGCATCGGCCATCACGCGCGTGGCCGTGGCCGCCCAGACGTAATGCCCGTCGCGGTGGCGCAGGCGCAGCTCGATCTGCGCCGGCCGGCGCCCGTGGCGCAACTGCGCCTCGACCTCGGCGCGCACGGCCGCCACGTCCTCCGGGTGGATGAGATCGTTGGCGTTGCGCCCCAGCAGCTCCTCCTGCCGGTAGCCCAGCAGGTGCTCGCACGCGGGCGAGGCGTAGATGTAGCGGCCGTTGGCGTCGTGGCGCGAGATCAGGTCGCTGGCGTTCTCGGTCAGCAGCCGGTGCTCGGCCTCGCTGCGCGCGAGCCGCTGCTGCAGGCCGTGCGAGGCCGAGATGTCGGTGATGCTGCCCGCGTAGCCGCTGTAGCGGCCCTGCGCGTCGAAGCAGGCCGCGCCCACGCCCAGCATCCAGCGCACGCCGCCGTCGCTGCGCACGATGCGGTATTCGAGCTGGTAGTCCTCGCGCTGCGCCGTGGCCCGGGTGACGGCGTCCTCGACCAGCGGCCGGTCCTCCGGGTGGATGCAGCCGTACCAGTCGGCCAGGGAGAACGCGCTGTGCGAGGCGAAGTAGGCGCGCGCCTGGCGGTTGAGCTGCACGCAGCGGCCCTGCTCGTCCACGGCCCACACCAGCACCATGATCTCGTCGGCCAGCCTGCGCAGCGCCGCGCCCGCGTCGATGGCCGTTTCCGCCGCGGCGCCGCCATGCCCTCCTTGCGATGTGCCCGTCACGATCCGAATCCCTCAACGCCGTCTCTTCTCTTGCTGCCCAATGTTCGGCAGCCGTGCCGGGGGCTTGAGCTGGCCGGGGCCGTCCAGCAGCGAAAAGGAGGGTTTTGCCGGAGGACTGGCGGCGCGGAGCGTGAAATCTACACATTCGGGTCGGCCCCGATGCGGCCGGTGCCTGGAGCGCCCCGGCCGCCGCCCGCTCAGCGCCGGTAGTCGTCGATGAGCAGCTTGCCCTCGGGCCCGGTGCGCTGCAGCCACTCGTCGAGCATGGGTTCGCCCACGGTCTTTCGCAGCCCGGTGCGCAGCGCCTCGGAGGGCGGCGCCACGGCCACGCCCATGTCCTTGAGCGCGCCCAGGAAGCGCTGGTGCCTGGCCTCGGACTGCTTCCAGCCGCGCTGCTCCGCCGCGATGGCGGCCTTGACCAACGCCTTGCGCGTGGCCTGGTCCAGCTGCTCGAAGGCCTTCAGGTTCATCAGCACCGCGTGGCGCGGCAGCCAGGCCCGCAGGTCCACGAACACCTCCATGCCCTCGATGGCCTCGGCGCTGAAGCCGTCGGCCGATGCCAGCGCCGCGTCCACCTTCCCCTGCGTCACCGCCTGCGTCAGCTGCGCTTCAGGCACCGCCACGGGCTTGGCGCCCAGCAGCTTGGCCATGCGCTCGGTCGTGGGGCTGTAGGCGGCCCAGCTCAGGCCGCGCAGCTCGGTGAGCTTGTCCACCGGCTTCTTCAGGAACAGCCCCGGCGGCGGCGAGGGCACCGAATAGAGCATCACCAGCCCCTGCGCCGCGAGCTTCTTGCCCAGCGCCACGCGCTGCGCCTGGTAGAGCTTTTGCGCCTCGGGGTAGCCGCTGGCGAGGAAGGGGATGCTGTCCAGGCCGAAGGTCTGCCACTCCGGCTGCAGCGCCGCCAGCTGCAACTCCCCGAGCGGCGACTTGCCGTCGGCCACCGCGCGCCGCACCGCCGGGGCCTTGAGCGCCGGGTCGGACTTGAGGCTGATCTTGAGCTTGCCCTCCGATGCGCGCTCAACCTCCTTGGCGAACTCCATCAGGTTCTCGGTGTGGAGGCTGGTGTCGGGGGTGGGCGTGGCGACCTGCCACGTGATGGTGGTCGCCGTGGCGCTGGCGGCGGTCGGGGTGGCGGCAGTGGCGTTGGTCTGCGCCGACACGCCCAGCGACGCGGCGCCCAGGGCCAGCGAGGCCAGCAGAGGTTTGAACATCGAGACTCCTTGTCGTTGCTACGGGTTCGATCAGGGATTCTGCGGAGGCAAAAGCCCTCATCCGCCGTGGCGGACCGCCTGCCTGAGGGGGGTCGCGATTGCCGCTATGCTGGCTTTCACCTCTTCACATCGGCGTGCCGGCGAGGGCGCAACGAATCATGGAAGCACAGCGCTGGGAGTTCTGGATCGATCGCGGGGGCACCTTCACCGACATCGTGGCGCGGCGCCCCGACGGCAGCCTGGCCACCGCCAAGCTCCTCTCCGACAACCCCGAGCAGTACCGCGACGCGGCGGTGGAAGGCATCCGCCGGCTGCTGGGCCTGGCGCCCGGCGCGCTCATCCCGGCGCAGCAGGTGGCCGGCGTGAAGATGGGCACCACCGTGGCGACCAACGCGCTGCTGGAGCGCAAGGGCGAGCGCACGCTGCTCGTCACCACGCGCGGCTTTCGCGACGCGCTGCGCATCGCCTACCAGAACCGCCCGCGCCTGTTCGACCGCCGCATCGTGCTGCCCGAGCTGCTGTACGAGCGCGTGGTGGAAGCGTCCGAGCGGCTGGACGCGCAGGGCGCCGTGGTGTTGCCGCTGGACCTGGACGCGCTGCGCCCGGCGCTGCAGGCGGCCTTCGACGACGGCCTGCGCGCCTGCGCCATCGTCCTCATGCACGCGTGGCGCCACCCGGCGCACGAGCAGCAGGCCGCGGCGCTGGCGCGGGAGATCGGCTTCACGCAGGTGTCGGCCTCGCACGAGGTCAGCCCGCTGATGAAATTCGTCTCGCGCGGCGACACGACGGTGGTGGACGCCTACCTGTCGCCCATCCTGCGCCGCTACGTGGAGCAGGTCGCGGCCGAGATGCCGGGCGTGCCGCTGTACTTCATGCAGTCCTCGGGCGGGCTCACGCGCGCGGAGCGCTTCAACGGCAAGGACGCCATCCTCTCCGGCCCGGCCGGCGGCATCGTGGGCATGGCGCGCACGGCGCAGGCCGGCGGGCAGCAGCGGGTCATCGGCTTCGACATGGGCGGCACCAGCACCGACGTGTCGCACTTCGCCGGCGAGTTCGAGCGCGCCTTCGAGACGCAGGTGGCGGGCGTGCGCATGCGCGCGCCGATGATGAGCATCCACACCGTGGCGGCCGGCGGCGGCTCGATCCTGCACTTCGACGGCGCGCGGCTGCGCGTGGGCCCGGACAGCGCCGGCGCCAACCCCGGCCCGGCCTGCTACCGCCGCGGCGGCCCGCTCACCACCACCGACGCCAACGTGATGCTGGGCCGGCTGCAGCCGGCGCACTTCCCGGCCGTGTTCGGCCCCAAGGCCGACGAGCCGCTGGACCGGGTGAGCGTGCAACGGCGCTTCGCGGCGCTGGCGGTGGAGGTGGCGCGCCGGACCGGCCGCACCGTCACGCCCGAAGCGCTGGCCGAGGGTTTTTTGCAGATCGCCGTGGCCAACATGGCCAACGCGGTGAAGAAGATTTCCGTGGCCCGCGGCTACGACGTCACGCAGTACACGCTGCAGTGCTTCGGCGGCGCGGGCGGGCAGCACGCCTGCGCGGTGGCCGATGCGCTGGGCATGTCGCGCGTGTTCGTGCACCCGCTGGCCGGCGTGCTCTCGGCCTACGGCATGGGCCTGGCGGACCAGCTCGCGCTGCGCGAGGCCACGGTCGAGCACGTGCTCGATGCCGATGGGCTGGCCGCGGCCGAGGCCACGCTGCAGCGCCTGGGCGCCGATGCGGCGGCGGAGATCGAGGCCCAGGGCTTCGCGCCACAGGACATCCGCCTGCTGCGCCGGCTGCACGTGCGCTACCTGGGCACGGACACGGCGCTGGAGGTGCCGCATGGCGACGAGGGCGTCGTGCGCGCCGCCTTCGAGGCCGCGTACCGCACGCGCTTCGCCTTCCTGATGCCAGGCCGGGCGCTGGTGATCGAGAGCGCCGCGGTGGAGGCCGTGGGCCCGGGCGCGTTGCCGGCGCGGCAGGCCCAGGCCGAGCGCCCGCACCACCCGCTGGCGCTGGCGCAAGTGCGCGTGCACGCGGAAGGGCAGTGGCGCGACGCCAAGCTCTACCGCCGCGAGCAGCTGCTGCCCGGCGCGCTGATCGACGGCCCGGCCATCATTGCCGAGGCCAACGCCACCACCGTGGTCGAGCCCGGCTGGCAGGCGCGGCTGACCGGGCTGGAGGACCTGCTGCTCACGCGCGTGTTGCCGCGCGCCGCGGCCCGCGCCGTGGGCACCGAGGTCGATCCGGTGATGCTGGAGGTGTTCAACAACCTGTTCATGAACATCGCCGAGCAGATGGGGCTGCGGCTGCAGAACACGGCCTACTCGGTGAACATCAAGGAGCGGCTGGACTTCTCCTGCGCGCTCTTCGACGGCGAGGGCAACCTCATCGCCAACGCGCCGCACATGCCCGTGCACCTGGGCTCGATGAGCGAGTCGATCAAGACCGTCATCGCCCGCAACCCGGGCATGCGCCCGGGCGACGTGTTCGTGCTCAACGATCCCTACCACGGCGGCACGCACCTGCCCGACGTGACGGTGGTGACGCCGGTGTGGAACGCCGACGAGTCCGGCGTGCTGTTCTACGTCGCCTCGCGCGGACACCATGCCGACATCGGCGGCATCACGCCGGGCTCGATGCCGCCCTTCTCGCGCCGCATCGAGGAGGAGGGCGTGCTCATCGACAACGTGCTGCTGGTGGAGGGCGGGCGGCTACGCGAGGACGAGATGCTGGCGCTGCTGAACGGCGGCCCGTACCCCGCGCGCAACGCGGCGCAGAACCTGGCCGACTTGCGCGCGCAGATCGCCGCCAACGAGAAGGGCGTGCAGGAGCTGCGCGCGATGGTGGCGCAGTTCGGGCTGCAGACCGTGCAGGCCTACATGCGCCACGTGCAGGACAACGCCGAGGAAAGCGTGCGTTTGGCCATCGCACGGCTGGACCCGGCGCTCACGCGCGATGGCCGTTTCAGCCTGCCGCTGGACAACGGCGCGCGCATCGAGGTGGCGTTGAAGATCGACCGCGAGGCGCGCTCGGCCGTGGTGGATTTCACCGGCACCTCGGCGCAGCGCGACGACAACTTCAACGCGCCCAAGGCCGTGGCGATGGCGGCCGTGCTCTATGTCTTCCGCACGCTGGTGGAGGACGACATCCCGCTCAACGCCGGCTGTTTGAAACCCATCGAGGTGATCGTGCCCGAAGGTTCCATGCTCAACCCGCGGCCGCCCGCGGCGGTGGTGGCGGGCAACGTGGAGGTTTCAACGTGCGTCACCAACGCGCTCTACGGCGCGCTGGGTGTGCTCGCGGGCGCGCAGCCGACCATGAACAACTTCACCTTCGGCAACGCGAAGTACCAGTACTACGAGACGGTGTCGGGCGGCTCCGGGGCCGGGGTCGCGCTTGGCGGAGAGGGCGATGGCGAAGGCGGCTTCGATGGCACCTCGGTCGTGCAGACGCACATGACCAACTCGCGCCTGACCGACCCGGAGGTGCTGGAGCTGCGTTTCCCGGTGCGGCTGGAGAGCTATGCCATCCGCGCGGGCTCAGGCGGCGCGGGGCGCTGGCGCGGCGGCGATGGCGGCACGCGGGTGCTGCGCTTCCTGGAGCCGATGACGGCGTCGATCCTGTCCAACGGCCGCATCCATCCGGCGTTCGGCCTGGCCGGCGGCCAGCCCGGCGCGCCCGGGCGTAACGCGGTGCTGCGCGCCGACGGGCGGGTGGAGGAGCTGGGGCACATCGGCTCGGTGCAGATGGAGGCGGGGGATTGCTTCGTGATCGAGACGCCGGGAGGGGGCGGCTACGGGGCGGCGTGAGCAGGCCCGCTGCCTGCCCCGCCCGCGAGGTCGGCGCACCCTGGTCCCGGTGCGCGCTTTGCGAGCAGGAGACCCCCGCATGAACACCCCCACCGCCGGCGGCGCCGCGCCGCCGCAGCAGCAGTACGACACGGCCGCGATCATGGGCGGCCTCTATGGCGACGGCATCATCGCCCTGCGCGGCGCTTTCGAGCGCGCCTGGGTGGAGCGGCTGCGCGAGGACATCGAGGCGCTGTTCGAGGAGGCCAAGCGGCGTCCGCGCGGCGCGCTGCCGCGCGGGCCCGAGCGCTGGTACGTGGAGGTGCATCCCGAGCGGTTGCGCGGCTTCGTGGACATCGTCTCGCACCCGTGGTTCGTGGCCGTGTGCCGCGCCGTGCTGGGGCCGGACTACAAGGTGATCGAGGTCGGCTTCGACATGCCCGGCCCCGGCGCGCAGGACCAGCCCTGGCACCGCGACTTCCCCATGCCCGACGCGACGCGGCTGGGCCGGCGGCTGAACTCGCTGGCCTTCAACCTCACGGCCGTGGACACCACGCCGGAGATGGGCCCCTTCGAGGTCGCCCCGGGCACGCAGTGGGACGAGTTCGGGCTCGATGCCGAGGCCACCGGGCGGCGCGAGCTGGGCATGTTCCCGCCGCGCGAGTGGTTCCCGCGCTACGAGGCGCGGCGCCAGGTGCGCATGGCGCAGATGGGCGACATCTCCGCGCGCTCGGCGCTGACCATCCACCGCGGCACCGCCAACCGCTCCGACCGCTCGCGCCCGGTGCTGGTGGTGGGCGTGGACGCGCCCGATGCGCGCAACGGCGAGCGCCACGACATCCAGCTCACGCCCGCCTACGCCGCCTCGCTGCCCGAAGAAGTGCGCCGCCACCTGGGCGGGCGCGTGGTGGAGAAGCTGGAGTACATCGAGCAGGCGCACGCCATCGAGGGGCTGCTCAAGAGCGACTACTGAGCGGCGGCGCCGGCATCGGCGAGCGGGGCCAGCCCGTCCAGCGCCGCTTCCGGGTACAGCCACTCCAGCAGCTCCAGCGCCAGCCGCGTCGCCAGCCCTTCCAGCTGCGCGCGGGCCGTCTCGGTGTCGAGGTCGCCGAGGCGCTGCGCCGCGAACACGGCGTCCAGCTCCGCGGCGGCGCCCTCCACCCGCGAGCGCGCCTGCTCCACCCAGGCTTCGGGCAGCCGGTCGTGCTCGAACTCGCCGCGGCCGCGGCCGAAGTGCGCCACCGCCAGGTATTTCAGCAGCGCCTCCTGCAGCAGGCCGCGCAAGGCCGCGTCGCTCAGGCGCAGGCGCTCGTCCTTCAGTCCCCGCGCGCGGTTGAGTCCTTCGGCCCCGGCGACGAAGGCCACGGCCCCGGCCAGCGCGCCCAGCAGCGCTCCGGCACCCAGGGTCAGTCCGCCGGCGGCGGCATCGGCGGCTAGGCCGGAGGCCGCGCCCGAGGCGATGGCGCCGCCCAGGCCGGCGCGCACCCGGTCCAGCGGCGCGCGCGCAACCAGGTCCGAACGGTCCAGCCCCTTCAGGAACGGGTCCTCCGCCCGGCCCAGCAGCCCGTGCAGCCGCAGCAGCTCGCGCGTGGTGTCCTCGCGGCCCTGCTTCACCTGGCGCTGCAGCGCCTGCTGGCTGCGCTCGCGCCGCGCCTCGGCGTCCGATCCGGCCAGGCGGGCCAGCACCTTGCCGTGGTTCGCCGTGCCGGGCTCCACCACCTGCTCCATGGGCGTCGCCGCCGCCAGTTGCGCCGCGATGGCCGACATCGAGGCGCGGAAGCGCTCGACGTTGCGCCGCTGCCAGTCCCGCTGCAGCCGGCGGAAGCCCGGCTGCTTGGCCGGCGGCAGCTGCGCGCCCAGCGCATCGAACAGCGCCTGCTCGTGCACCCAGCAGCGCGTGAAGGCGTCCAGCGGCAGCACGCCGCGCACGGCGGGCGCGCCCTGCAGGTGCTGCTGCCAGCGGCGCAGCTCGGCCTGCCCCATGTCGCTGCCGGCGCCGGCCAGGCCGGTCTGGTTCAGCAGCACCAGCACCGGCTTGTCCATCCAGGCCAGCAGTTTCAGCTCCGGCTCCAGGTAGCCCGCGTCGGCCGGGGCCTCGGTGGCGTTGACGGGGTAGAGCAGCAGGTCGGCGTGGTCGCGCGTGGCGCGCATCGCCTCCTGGCTGAGGAAGAAGGCGCGGTCGGTCCAGCGGTCCCAGACCTGCGACAGGAACCAGACGATGGGGTTGGAGGCCCGGCTCAGCCGCTGGTAGAGCCGCGCCGAGTCGCCCAGGCCGGGCGTGTCCCACAGCACCAGCTCGTCGCCCTCGGCGGTGGTCAGCAGCCGGTGCGGGTCGGCCGTCAGGGTCACGTGCGCCGCGTCGCGCACCTCGCCCACGTCCTGGCCCAGCAGCGTGCGCGCCAGCGTGGTCTTGCCCACGTTGGTGTGGGAGACGAGCACCAGCTCGATGCGCGCGGCTCCAGCCTCGTGTGCTTCCTGCGTCATCTCGTTCCGTTCCAGTTTTCCATTGCCATCAAAAGAGCTTCGTCATGCCCGCGAAGGCGGGCATCCACGCTGGCCGGGACGCAGCCCGGAGCTCGTGGACACCCGCTCCCCGGCTGCGCGGGGAGCGGGTGTGACGGAGATATTTCAGCGGTCATCAAGAAAAGAGCTCAGGCCCCCAGCTCCACCACGTGGATGCGCGAGAAGCCGTAGGGCCGAAGGAACTCGCGCCACAGGCTCTCGCGCTCCTTGAGCCGCTCTCCCTGACCCAGCCGCGCGGCGAAGCTGCCGGCGTCCAGCAGCACCAGCGCCTGCGCGCCCGCCACCTGCGCCAGCCGCTGCAGGAAGGCGCCATGCGTCTCGGCCTCCGGGGTGGCGGCCAGCGACAGCAGCGCGGCGCTCTCCTGCACCTCGCCCTCGACCTGGGCCGGCTTGGCAGCCAGCGCCTGCGGCGGCGCGCCGTAGGCCAGCGCGGGCTGCACGTGCAGTGCCGTCTCGCCGCCCAGCAGCTCCCGGGCCTGGTGCGTCAGCGCCGCCGTGCGCGCGGCATCCAGGTTCAGCGCGTAGGGCCACACCACCAGGCGCCAGCGCTGGCCGCTGCCGTCGGCGATCAGCCGCGCGAAATAGGGATCGGCCAGGTCCAGCGGGAAATGCCGGCTCAGCCGCCGCGCCCGGCCCCACTGCAGCGCGCACAGCAGCAGCCGCGGCAGCACCACGCACAGCCCCAGCAGCAGGGTCACGAGCGCCAACCAGCGGTCCGCCAGCTCGGGGCCGCCCCCGGCCCAGTGGTGCATGCGCGCCACCTCGTCCAGCGTGAAGGGCGCCACGCCGCCCAGGCCGGGCAGCGCGCTCACCGGCAGGAACAGCAGCCCCAGCAGTTGATGCGCGCCCTCCGGCGTCTTGATCAGCTGGCTTTCCCAGCCGATGTTGAACTCGTGCGTCAGCGCCCGCATGCCGACGTAGGCCAGCAGTCCCAGCGCCACCATCGCGGCGCCCAGGTGCAGCGCGGCGCGAACCCGCGCCTGCCACAACGGTGCCGCGGCGCGGGCCCAGGTGCGTCCGAAGCGGCTGGCCACCGCCACACCCCCGCGCCGCCAGCGCCCCGGCCAGGCCGCCAGCCCCGCCAGCAGCCCCGACAGCGAGCGCGGCGCGTGCCGGCGCCGCAGGAACAGCCGGGACAGCAGCCACCCCAGCGCCAGCAGCAGGTTCCACAGCACCACGGCCAGCAGCGGCGCGGACAGCAGGTTGATGCGCTCCGGGTTGACCAGCGCGTCCGAGCCGAAGCCGGCCGCGAAGCCCGCGATCGCCACCAGCAGCGCCACCACGCCCCAGGGCGAGGCGCCTTCGACGAAGCCGCGCAGCGCGGGGCGGCGCGCGACCGCCTCCTGGAACAGCCGCTGCGCGCGCTGGGCGATGAAGCGCTCCGACCATGCCTGGTGCCTCAGCGTGCGCCCGGGTTTGGGCAGTCCGGCGCGCACCACCTCCGAAGCCTCGCGTCCCTGCGCCGGCGTGAGCAGCCGCCCCTCGCCGTCGGCGGTTTCGATGGCATGGATCAGCAACACGGTGCGGGCTTCGGCTTCGTTCAAGGCGGGCGCTCCAAGGTAGGGATTGGCGGGCCGGCGCGCGGGTGCGGCGGCCGGACCCCCGGAGTGTGAACCGCAGCCACCTTGGTGTGCCGCGGCGCAGCCTCGTGAAACGTGTGTCCGCCGCCAGAGGCCCGCGCGGCCGGGAGCCTCAACGCCGGGCCGTCTGGCCGCGCACCGCGCAGGACGGGCTCAATAAGGCTTCAGCAAATCCGCCGCCACCGACGGGGCAGTGCCCAGGCTCTGCCGGCGCTGCGTGGTGGCGGCCGTGGCGGACTGCGAATCGAGCACCAGGTTGTTCCACCACGACGCGCCAACGCGCATCGGCGTCGGCGCTGGGAGGCCGAGAATGGCCGGCGCGAGGTTGGCATGGGGCAGCAGTTCATCCACCACTTGCGCCGCGGCCTGCTTGACGCCTTCCTGGCCGATGCGCCCGCGCGTTCCCCAGGTGACGATGTAATCGTTGGCCGTCGGGTTGGGGACCGTGGGCCTGGGCGTGACGGCGATATCGCGCGACACACCGTAATAGACGCGCATCAGCGCTTCCTCGGCCAGCATGGCCACGTCCTCGTATTGCGAGGCATAGGAATAGTCGTCCGAGGCGCGGTCCGCGGTGAATTCGCGGCTGACGTCGGTGGCGCTCAAGGCCTGTTGCTGTGCCGTGGGCCGGCCGGTCCGGAACAGGGCCTCGCCCAATTCCTTCAAGATCGTGGAGCGCAGGGGATTCGTGAGGTACAGCCGGGACGAAATCCGCTGGGCCGCCACCTGGTTCAGCACCTCCAGCAGCGGTTTGTCGGTGGACAAACTGGACAGTAACCGTGGGGGCGCGAAATCGCCCGCGTGCGCGAGTTCATGCAGTATCAGATGCGCAAATTGAATCCTGATGTCATCGATGCTGCGCGGATTCGTCTCGTGGAGTGAATACGAGAGGTAGGCGCGATGGTCGTCCTTGACGTAGCGCCACAGGGTGGTGAATTGCAGCGCCTGGCCGAAGTCGGTGCGGTAATCGGGTGTCTTGTCCACATCGGCCAATTCTTCGGGCGTGGTCCAGAGATGCTGGGGATCTATATACAGCGCTCCGGTGGCGAGCCAGTAGAACGACGGCCGCACCTTGCTCCCGACCACGATCGCGGTGACGGGTTTCATCATTTGCAGCAGGTCGGGCGGCAGGGTCTGCAGCAATTCGCGCAGGCGCTGGGCCATCCAGGGGCGCGAGGTGACGACCCGGGCCATGACGTCATCAACCGTCACGGTGCTGGTGGATGCGCCGATGAAGGGCAATTGGGTGAGCGTGCAGGACTGCGCGCGGGTGGCGTTGAAGACGCAGTCGGCCAGCGCCGCCGCCTGCGGGCCGTTGGCCACGGCCGGCGCCACGGGCTCGGAAATGTCCTGCAGTGACGAAAAGGTCGTATTGCCGCTGCTCTCGCCGCCGCCGTCGCTACCGCCACCACCGCAGGCGGTCAGCAGGAGCAGGAAGGCCCAGGTGGTGGCGCTGGCGCGGAGTGCGAATTTCATGCGGGCTTTTCCCTCGATGGCGGGTGTTTTGAGGCCTGTTCCTCGATGAATTCAGGCCCTGCTTGCCGGGCCGCCATGCCGTCGGCCCGGCAAGCGGTTTTCCATGGATAGCGTGCCTATTTCAGCCGGAACACGGAGCCGTTCGTGGGCGTGGCCGATTCGTGGAACAGGTCGGCCAGGTATTGCTCCAGCTCATCTTCCTGCACGAAGTCCGGCACGACGAAATTCGCGGGCCGGCGCTTGCCGTCGGCGCCGAGGAGCCAGGCCGTCCAGTGGCCCGGCGAGCCGGTGATCTGGACGAGCTGGCCGAAGACGTTGAAGCGGAGGTCGAGCATGCTGTCAGCCTTGGGATCGCGGGGCAGCCATGATGGCGCAGCGTCGGCCCGGGCGGGCTTCGGGCATGGCGCCGCTGATTTCCAGGTCGCCTTGAAAACAAAAGCGGCGGCTTTCGTGGAAAGCCGCCACATCCGGGTCGAACCCGGCTCAGGCTCAGCGCTTGGTGATGCTGATCACGTGGGGCTGGCCTTTCATCTGACTATGGATGCCCTGTTCTTGTCGCTTTCCAAATGCTCCCCGTGTGCTTTGTCGTGGTTTCTGAAAACCACGGCCGAACCCCGAGAGACTTTATGCGGGCATGTGGAGACTGCCTTTCCAATCATGAGGAAAAACCCCGCGAAACCTCCCTGGCACCGCGAAGGTTTCATTGGCTCATGGGAGGCGGCGATGCGGCTGTGAAGCACTTCACGGATGTCCGAAACCGGGTGGTTCCTGTCCGTTTTCAGGCCGCCGATGAGCGCCGGGTCGCTGGCGAATTCGCGGGTTTCCATGCCGCTGCCCACCAGCACCACGTCGGCCTCGTTGGCCTCGGCCAGGGTGGCCTGGGCCTGCACCGCCACGCGGTTCACGCCTGCGGCACGTTCCTCTCCAGCTCCGCCAGCCATGCGGCAGACGAGGCGTCGGAAGGCGCCCGCCAATCGCCCCGCGGCGACAGCGAGCCGCCCGAGCCGACCTTGGGCGAATTCGGCACGCAGGTGCGCTTGAACTGGTTGGGGAAGAAGCGCCGCAGGAAGGTCTGCAGGTGCTTGCAGATCTCGGCCAGCGTGTATTTGGCGTCGTCGCCCGTGGCCCACGCGTGGTGCGCCAGGAAGGCGATCTTCGACGGGTCGTAGCCGTAGCGCAGCAGGTGGAAGAGGTTGAAATCCTGCAGCTCGTAGGGGCCTACGGCGCTTTCGGTGGATTGCGCGGGCTGCTGCCCCTCGGCGCCGCCGGGCACCAGCTCCGGGCTGATCTCGGTGTTCAGGATGTCCAGCAGCACCTGGCTGCCGGCCTCGCCCACCTGGCCCGTTTCGGCCACCCAGCGCACCAGGTACTGCATGAGGGTCTTGGGCACGCTGGCGTTCACGCCGTAGTGCGACATGTGGTCGCCCACGCCGTAAGTGCACCAGCCCAGCGCCAGCTCGCTCAGGTCGCCGGTGCCGATCACGATGCCGCCGTGCAGGTTCGCCAGCCGGAACAGGTGGCTGGTGCGCTCGCCGGCCTGCACGTTCTCGAAGGTCACGTCGTACACCGGCTCGCCGTTGCCCGCCGGGTGGCCCAGGTCCTTGAGCATCTGCAGGCAGCTCGGCCGGATGTCGATCTGCTGCGAGGAGCAGCCGATGGCCGCCATCAGCCGCAGCGCCTGGTCCAGCGTGCGGCTGCTGGTGGCGAAGCCCGGCATCGTGTAGCCCAGGATGTTCGAGCGCGGCAGCCCCATCAGGTCCACCGCCCGGGCGCACACCAGCAGCGCGTGCGTGGAGTCCAGCCCGCCGGAGACGCCGATCACCAGCTTGGTGATGCCCGCGGCGCGCAGCCGCTGCACCAGCGCCTGCACCTGGATGTTGAACACCTCGCGGCAGCGCTCGTCGCGCTGCGCCGGGTTGGCCGGCACGTAGGGCATGCGCGGCACGTAGCGCCGCAGCGGCAGCCGCTCCTCCGTCGGCAGCTCGGCGCGGTAGCTCACGATGCGCCAGCCGGCCAGCGCGTCGCGGTGCCGGCCCGCGGTCTGGCCGAAGGTGGTCATGCGCATGCGCTCGTGCAGCAGCCGCTCCAGGTCCAGGTCCGCATAGATGAGCTGGTGGTCCTGCGCGAAGCGCTCGGTCTCGGCCAGCAGGGTGCCGTTCTCGTACACCAGGCCGTGGCCGTCCCAGGCCATGTCGTTACTGGACTCGCCCGGGCCCGCGGCGCTGTAGAGGTAGGCCGCCAGGCAGCGCGCCGAGTGCAGGCCCACCAGCTCGTGCCGGTAGCTGGCCTTGCCGATGGTGATGTTGGAGGCCGAGAGGTTCAGCAGCACCGTGGCGCCGGCCAGCGCGGCGTAGGTGGAGGGCGGGATGGGCACCCAGCCGTCCTCGCAGATCTCCACGTGCAGCTTCAGCAGCGGCTGGTCCTCGGCCTGGAAGATCAGCTCCGAGCCGAAGGGCACCGTCTGCCCGGCCAGCGTCACCTCGTCGGAGACGGCGTTGAAGCCGGCGTTGAACTGCCGCGCCTCGTAGAACTCGCCGTAGTTGGGCAGGTACGTCTTGGGCACCACGCCCAGCAGGCGCCCGCGCTGGAACACGACGGCGCAGTTGAAGAGCCGGTCGTCCACGCGCAGCGGCAGGCCCACCACGCCCAGGATCGGCAGGTCCTCGGAGTCGCGCAGCAGCTGCGCCAGCGCGGCCTCGCAGTCGTCCAGCAGCACGCGCTGGTGGAACAGGTCGTCGCAGGTGTAGCCCGCCAGCCCCAGCTCCGTGAACAGCGCCACCACCGCGCGCTGCTCGTGCGCGGCGCGCAGCAGCGACAGCGTCTCCCGCGCGTTGTGGCGCGGGTCGGCGAGCTTCAGCTTAGGCACGCAGACGGCCACGCGCGCGAAGCCGTGGGTGTAGAGGCTGTGGAAGCGGTCCTGGCTCATGGGGACGGGTCCTGTTCGATGTGTTCTGTGGGTGGCGATTGTCGGCGCCGGCGCGGCCTGCCCCGGGGCCCGTCGCAGGGCTGCTGCGCCGCGCACGCCACAGGCGCCGCGACAGGGCGACGTGGGGCGGCCCGGCCGCATGCCGGCCGGCAGCGGCAAGAGCGGTACCGCTGCGCGCAGCGAACGGCATGCCCATGTGCCGGGAGCATCCCTGCGGCGCTGCGGTTGCCGTGCTGCTTGATGTCGCTCAAGCCCGCCGCCCGGCACACCCCTATAAGCTGACTCCGCCAGCCCCGGCCCCGCAGAGGAGAGCGGACGGTCGCCGCCGTCCGCCGGGCGCCGCGGGACAAAACCAAGGAGGCGCAGCCATGCAATACGCCCTCGGTCCGGCCGCCGGCCGGCGCAGCCGGCCTGACGGCACCCCGCGAGGCACCACGCCTGCGGTCCGTGGAGGGCAGCCATGAGGCTCACCTTCCTCGGCGCCGCCGGCACCGTCACCGGCTCCAAGTACCTTGTCGAGCACCGCGGCAGGAAGCTGCTGGTCGATTGCGGCCTGTTCCAGGGCTGGAAAGCGCTGCGCGAGCTCAACTGGGAGCCGCTGCCCTTCCGGGCGCGCGACATCGACGCGGTGCTGCTCACCCACGCCCACCTGGACCACTCCGGCGCGCTGCCGCTGCTGGTGCGCCAGGGGTTCACCGGGCCGGTGCTGGCGACGCCCGCCACCGCCGACGTGTGCCGGCTGCTGCTGCCCGACTGCGCCCACATCCAGGAGGAGGATGCGGCCTTCGCCAACCGCCACCACACCTCCAAGCACCACCCCGCCCAGCCGCTCTACACCATGGACGACGCGCAACGCGCGCTCAACCACTTCGAGACGTTGCCGCCGCACACGCGCACCGAGGTGCTCCCCGGCCTCACGGCCGAGCTGCGCCGCGCCGGGCACATCCTGGGCGCGTCCTCGCTGGCGCTGGAGGCCGATGGCCGCACCCTGCTGTTCTCGGGCGACCTGGGACGGCCGGACGACCCGCTCATGCGCGCCCCCGAAGGCGCGCCGCGCGCGGACTGGATCGTCATCGAGTCCACCTACGGCGACCGGCTGCACTCGCCGGAGGACCCGATGGCCGCGCTGGCCGAGGTCGTCACCCGCACCGCGGCGCGCGGCGGCACGGTGCTGGTGCCGGCCTTCGCCGTGGGCCGGGCGCAGCTGCTGCTGCTCATGATCCACCGCCTGCGGCAGCAGGGCGCCATCCCGGCGCTGCCCGTGTTCCTGGACAGCCCCATGGCCATCGACATGACGGCGCTCTACCAGCACTACCCGCAGGAGCACCGGCTCTCGCCGCAGGAGTGCGCGGGCATGTGCACGGTGGCGCGCATGGCGCGCACGCCGCAGGAGTCGCGCGCGCTGTCCTCGGTGCGCTATCCCTCGGTGGTGGTCTCGGCCAGCGGCATGGCCACCGGCGGGCGCGTGCTGCACCACCTCGCGGCGCGGCTGCCCGACCACCGCAACACCGTGGTGCTGGTGGGCTACCAGGCCGGCGGCACGCGCGGCGCGCGGCTGCAGGCCGGCGAGCGCAGCCTGCGCATGTTCGGCCAGGACGTGCCGGTCAAGGCCGAGGTGGTGTCGCTGGGCGGGCTCTCGGCGCATGCCGACGCGGCGCAGCTGCTGCAGTGGCTGCGCACCACCTCGCGGCCGCGGCGCGTGTTCATCACCCACGGCGAGCCCGCCGCGTCCGACGCGCTGCGCCAGCGCATCGAGCACGATCTGGGCTGGCCCGCGACGGTGCCGCTGATGGGGCGCACGGTGGAGCTGGGCGAGTGAGCTGCACCCTCGAAGGCGCCGCCGCCCCGGCGGACCTGCGCGACAAGTCGCTGCTGCTGGCCGGTGCGCTGCTGGAGTTCTGCGGCCGGGCGCCGCAGGGCGAGGGCGCGGCCGCTGCCGCTCAGCTGCTGGCGCGCGGCGCGGCGTGGTTGAAGTTCCAGGCCATCTGCGAGGCGCAGGGCGGGCTGCGGGCGCCGCCGCGCGCGCTGCTGCGCGAGCCGGCGCTGG
>Ga0065721_10049119_pt1 | contig 45649 bp, 41 predicted proteins | sample Mesricmetagenome_FD_59108 | JGI IMG/M metagenome (GOLD analysis project Ga0065721, IMG submission 59108) | Mesophilic microbial community from rice straw/compost enrichment Sample: eDNA_1 v2 (version 2) | ecosystem: Engineered > Solid waste > Grass > Composting > Bioreactor | place: USA: Davis...
GCCCCAATCCTCGTGCAATTTCAACCCTGCCGCACCGGCCCTCACAATCTCCTCAAGCGCCGTCGGGTCTGCGTCATTCCCTTTGCCCGTAATCGCAAAGTTCATAGGCAGCCCATCCATAGCCTGCAACATATGCTTCAGATAAAACGGACTCGGCGTGCACGTTGTTGCATTTGTGCCCGCACTCGGGCCCGTGCCGCCGCCAATCATGGTCGTCGTGCCCGCTGCCAAAGCTTCTTCGACCTGCTGAGGACAGATATAGTGGATATGCGCATCGATGGCGCCGGCGGTAACGATAAGCTTCTCGCCTGCGATGACTTCGGTCGAAGAGCCGATGACCAGCGCAGGGTCGACACCGGCCATGACGTCCGGGTTGCCTGCCTTGCCAATTCCGACGATGATTCCATCCTTGACGCCAATATCAGCCTAGAAGTGCGTGTCAGCGAGGATCCACCCCAGATGTGCGATGGATTCCACCTTGTAGATCCCAGACCAGTCAACGATGAGTGCATTCGTGATGACAAGGTCGAGCGCATCCCTCGAGGAGAGCCCAGTAGCTTGGCCCATTCCCTCTCGAATAGTCTTGCCTACGGGAAGTTTGAGGTTAACTCAAATCCCAGGCAGGGAACCAGGGCCACTTACCGCCTCCGAACTTGACCTCGTCCCCATAAACAGTTGCATCCCTCTCCACCTCAATCCACAGAGCCGTATCACCGAGCCTGACCCGATCACCCGTCGTCGGACCATACATTGAGGCATATGCCTCCCTCCCAATCGTGGTGTCCTCCGCTACTTCCAACGCGCCTGGCTCCGGCACATGCGCAAACGCCTTCTGCACTAAGCCCTGCAGGATCTCATCCGTGCGCCCGAAATCAAGGATTCCCGACGCCAAGCTGTTCCCTCCTGACATCCGCTGCTTCCCAGCGATCTCAACGAGTGTCACTGTCTTCACATCGCCCGGTTCAAAGCGGATCGCGGTTCCAGCTGGGATGTCCAGGCGCTTCCCATACGCCTTTCCGCGGTCGAACGACAGCGCGCCGTTCGTCTCAATGAAGTGATAGTGCGAACCGACTTGGATGGGTCGGTCCCCATTATTCGTGACGCGGAGCTTGACCCTCTTGCGACCCTGGTTGATCGCGATACGTTCTTTTCTCACAACCACTGCTCCAGGAAGCTTCTCCGCTGCGTATTCGGACTCTTCCTGGACAGGGAAGAGGTCGTTAGAGGGGATAGGGAGGAAAGAACCGTAGAGCGCCGAAGCGAGGTCGCCATCTTCCGTGCAGATAGGGTCATGGACTGTTACGAGGAACACTCTAAGGGATGTTCAGAAACCCTTAGCGCCCTTGGAAAGAGATCACGTACGCACCCATCGGGGAACGTCCCTTCGACCTGAATCTCGTGAAGGAGAGCCGGAACGCTTGGCAAGACGTGTCGTCTGCCCAGCAAAGTTTTTCCGTACTGCATCAGCTGCGCGACCGAGTGGTTCCCATCGCGAATGCGCTCTTGCAGCTGCGAGGCGATGAGAGCGACAGCTTCGGTTTGGTTGAGACGAAGGCCGCGGGCTAAGCGTTGTTGAGCGAGAAAGCCAGCCTGGGCGTGTTTTGGGTCTCATCAGCAGGTGAGATACAGGAACCGAAGGAGACTGACATGGTGGAGGAGAAGCTTAGCCTCCTCTCGAGGTTGGATACGCATCGTCGATAATGTTAGAGTGCGAGAAGACCTCTCGAGATGATGATAGCAGTGTCAAGAAGACGAGGACGTAAGGAGGCTCCCAGATAAGATAAGACCAGTCGGAAGAATTCAATCACGTTGGAGGCGGATAGGGGCAGACGTCGTGAGGTCTATGTATGTATATCTAGACGGTGTACAATGCAGGTGATTAGACAGAGCGTAGTGTAAGGGTCGTCAGTGATCATCATGCCATGAAAATGTGTTGAGAGTCATCATTGAGAGTCCATGATAAAGTCCTCGTCGTCATCGTCGTCGTCCCATTCACTGCAGTCCATCTCCCAGAGGCTCTCCTCATCTGAGCCCTCGCTGATCTCGTCCAAGTCACGAAGGCGAGGCGACTCGGGGCAGTCTCCTCGGTAGTCAAACTTGAACTCCAAGCGGACGTTGGGAAGCTCTGCTTTTTTCAGGTATTCCAGTGTGACTTCCTCGAGATCCTCGTCCATCGGCTCAGCTTCTGACTCTGGCTCGGAGGACGAGTCGCCAATTTTGATGATACCCAGGTCACCAGGAGGATAGTAGAGCGTGGGTGGAGCGAAAGCCCTCTGCTGGTTATAATAGTTCGCCTCGGTGACAGCTCTGTTGAACTTCGACACAAGCAGAGACTTGACCAGAGGCCCATTGCATTCTCGTCGACAGTCATTGCAGTGCCTCGAGTTGACATAAGAGCCCCGCTTGTACTGTTCGCACGCACTGAGAGAAAGGAGTTTAAATGGTGGTTCGGGTAGATGGCGATTCCAATACTCACTGTCGAGAACGGGATGGCATTGTCTGCAGAGGAGTCGTCATTGTCCACCGCCTAGAGCTGAAGCGATAAGGGTTCTGGAGGTAGTGCCACGAGCAGGGTGGGGCTTCAGCCCGGAGAGGGTTATGCAGAGATGGCATCAACGGAGCGGTTTTGAAATGGGGCTTCGACCGCTGCTCTTCCAACCCAGCAATAAATGCTTCCCGCAAGATGTCCAGGTCGTACTGCGAGAAGTCGCGATACCAGGAGAACTCGCGCGTCTCATCATCACCAGATGACCGAGGCCCTTTGACTTTGGAGCGTATAGCCTTGAGCCAGAGTGTGTCCTCACGGTACGCCGACCAACACGCGCTCCTCTCCAGTGCATTATCTACTGTGCGCAGCTTCCCGAGAGTCGATACCAGCTTGTCTGCGTCGTCCTCGAGGGCAGCTTGCAACTCCTGCTCCAACGTAGCATACGGCGTTTCAGGAGAGGGTGGGTTTGAGCCTGGTTCTTCAGCGCGGGAGCCACTCGGCATGGTAACAATGAGGTCGAGGCCATCCAGGATCGGTGGCAGCTTTTGGGGGATGTCAATCGGAGTGGCCAGCGTAGCAGCGAGGTCCAGCGGCTTCTGGTTATTTTGCTTTCAGAATCTGGGTCCGGGGAGAAAAGACAGGAACGTACAGTGAGGTCAACGATATTCCTCGGCTGCTCCACCATGATACCACCACCGCTCCCATTCTCGTCCTCATCCTCCAAGTCCCGATCCATTCGATGGTCGTGATATTCCACCGAATCTTCGCTAGGCGCACAGCGACCTAGTGGCATGATGCGTCGGCTTTGTAGTGCCTGCTGGTATATCATCCTGTCAGAATTATATGATGTCGCAGTCGTGAGTGGCAAGAGCAAAGGGGTCGTCAGAGAAGGGGCAGGCGAACAAGCAAGTCAGTACACAACGGAATACGCTTGCGTTTGATTTTAAGGTCATGGGCCCTGACACGCCTTGGCTGTGCTGTCGTCCCGTTCGGTCACTGGGTGGCAGGCATGCAGGGTGCTCCGACTCGCAATCAATAACGCGACCTTCCGACTGCGGCGTGTTCTGTGGGCAATGCGAGTCATATCGCAATGCAGCCTTTTGTCATCCTCCGTTGTCGCAAAGATACAAAGCTTCTGGACAGAATCGCGTTGGATATTAGGAGGCCCGGGACCCCCAGAGAACGGATAAAGACAAAGAAATTATGATGGGTGTCTGTTGTTGTTGTGGTGTTGAACACAAAAAGGAAATCTCAGGACTATCGAGGTGTGTTGAGGGTGTGGCGGTGCTTTGGATTGATCGGCCTTGCCAGCTCCGCTCAGGATCAAGGAAGCATCGACTGCCCGACGATCCCTGAATGCATAGCGTGCGTCATACCCCACATAAATGGCTACAGGAAAGGCCAATGTTCGCGGCGCACCTTCAGACCCGTTGAAGAGATATTGTATATTTTGGGCAAAAGCCCAAGAATTATAGTGTACACGAGGCAAACTCGAGGCATCCAGCCTCCTCAACCACGGAACAGGACGGAAAACAACAACGTGAAGAGCACAACGGACTCAGAGAATCTTTCGTCGGGGGATCACCAGGTCCACTCCTTCACAATACTCCGAGCCATGACGTCTAAGCTTCCCCACACTCTGGGCTCCCGCCCCATAGAACTCGTCCTCGTCGTCCTCATCGCAGAGGCCCAGTAATGAGACAAGCGACCCATGAACACTGCACGGCACACCGTGATACGGTGAGGTAGTCCAGGAATCTATTTCCATGTTCCCTGAGTCAAGGCACCACCCCATGAGATCTGCCGTGAAGTAGATTGCCTCGGGTAAAGCCACCGTTGTAGAATGGAGAACTGGGAGAGGAGTCAAGGGCTCAAAATCAGAACAGGGAATACTCGAAGTCGACATCTTGGATTCGTAGCGTGAGCCTGTGCCAGATCCCGGCCCATCGATAAATGTGTAGTTGGACGAAGTCTTCATATTACTGGTGAAAGGGAGATGAGTCGGCCGTCGCCTAGGTCGTCGAGCCAACCCTTTGTCAGAAGCCTCGATGCTGCCTTTAGGCACCTGCGGCTTCTTCAGGACAGTCCGCTGAGCTTTGAGTCCCTCTGCAGAACCAGCCATCAGGGTATTCGGGTCGCCAGGACTCGGTTCTGTGCCACTACTAGTGCTCCGCTTCCTTGAGCTAATAATCAGAAAGCGGGTGGTATGGTCAGACGACACTGCGACTGACCTCGTCAATTTCCAAAACCTCTTCTTGGCAGACTCAGGCTCTTTGATCAGCTCGTCAGAAGGCTTCGAAAGGGTGCGCTGCGACGCGTTCGTCAAGTCAACTAGTCTCCCCTCCTTCTGCCAAAAGTCTATCGGTTTCGAGTCCGGGTTCTGCATGACGGCGTGGTTCGTGCCATCATCGAACGTGAAGATGTCGGGTTTGTCAACATCGGTAGTGGAAGGCTTGGTCCGTGTCCGATATGCCACTGGTTCACAATGACCTTGCGTATGCTCGTCAAAGAGTAGGTGTGGGTCGCGTTGAAGATCGCGCAGGCTCCCCAACGACGACTGACTGGATGAGTAAGGATGTTGGCGGAGGGCAGAGCGGGTTTCATCGTCCATGTTCGATGGCACCGGTCAGGATCGGATGTGGTGAAGATGCAACTCTTGAGAGGCGAGAGGTTGGGATGCCATCCTAGCACTGAGAATGGTGGCATGACTCCTTGCCACTGATGATTCGTTTCCTCGAGGCGTTGAGAGACAAAGGTGCCCAGGAACAGAAGATAGACGCCGACAGAGAAAAAGGCGGAACAAAGCCCCTCTGGCGACTCCGAGCTATGGCTGCAGGTCGTAACAGGTAGGGACGGCAGATGGTGTCGGTGGTAGGCGATTATTTCCATCGCGATTGCTGGAGCCGAGAGAGTGACACAGGTTCAAAGACCAGAGAGGCATGAACAGAGTGACATGACAGGGGACTTTAGGATTGAGTATTGATGAGTTCCATGGGTTCAGTCACTGCATTGGTTGTGAACGTTGCTGATCAAGGGACCCAGGATTCTCCCGCGTCCGACTACGTTCTCAGGTTTGAGGTCACGAACCGGGCGCAATAACCCCCTCTCATTCTCTCCTCATTCTCGTTCAATTCCTATTCTTTCGTCACTGCTATCGAGGACATAAACACCCTTTCCAACTATCACGAAGTGGACAGGTGCCATTCAACTGGGTCTACGGCACTCTTATTCACGACTCCTAACAAATCCAGCGCCGAGCCACTGGCGCTCGCAACCCTATGCAACATCCACGTCCAACACTCGACCTAAACGACGAAGAACCTCTGGAAGAAGATATTGGGACATCCTACAGCCCTTATTACTCCATCGCTTCTGCATCCTCACTTGCCAGCTCGACAACGCTCGACTTCTCGAGTCGGAATGGATCAGTGACGACATTCAACACCCCTCCCATTCCCCCTGTGCCCAAACATTTGGGTGCCTTGAGTACCTTTCCACATGAGAAGTCAGCAGTCAATAGGGCACTCAAGACGGGTCCCTATGTGCAGCGGAGCTCACCCTCAGCATCGTCATTACAACACCAAGAACCAGTCCGACCCATGGTTCCGTTAACACGGTCGAATACGGCACCAGCAACACCTGGTACTGAGCATAGCACCCCTAATCTTAGGATGCATGCTTTAGAACTGGATTGGAGTGTTGTCACGAAACTCAGACGGTGGATCATGGCCATTGCAATCGGTGGGCGACAGTTAAGCGCTGGTGTATTTGCAACCGACTCACCTCTGGAACAGTGGAGTTCGACCTGGACGAAGGACCTGTCATCACGGGACTGTATCCTCCTCTGGAGTTTCAACAGTCCGAAGAGCAGAACCTGTGCGATCTCGCGTTTCTTTGCGTGAGGCCGAGCTCATGACCGTATTAGCGCCTTCCTTGCCTTCCCAGACTCTCTGCAGTTTGATCAAGGCTCTCAAGTTCACTCTTTTCGTATCAGGAAGTCTGACAGTCCTAACCATTCAGCCAACCCAGCCCGCGCGAAGAGCCTCGATGGGTTTATCTACGGCTTTTCCCATTTTACACAGAAAAGGGACCCAACATCGAAACGCGGGTATCAGCAGTCATCCGTGGTCATTCTCACTCAACACCAATATCCTGCTCTCTTCTGGTCCTTGGCGTCGGTTCTTGGACCCCTCTATCAATCCCACGGCCTCCCCATGGTTGAGAGCGCTTGTCATAGTTTCGCTGGATGGTATGTTCAATGATGTCGGTCCTACGAAGCCGTGCTGACGATACATGCGAAGAACAGGTCGGACCCCACACCTGGAACCACGCTCGAATTAGGATTTCTAGGGTCGGTTCTCCACGTTGAGATACCCCACTCTATTGATTCTCAACAATTAACTGAGACTTCCTCGTTCAATGAGAAGTATGACCCTCGACAACATGTGGGTGATCACTTCTAACTCCGAGGCAACAACCGAGCTCACTGGTGAACCTTCGCAGATCCTTGCGACATCTGCTCCATTTACTCCGCCACCTTTGCTACTCTTCGAAGCGTCCTTGGCCAATTTATGGTCTATATGGGAATGCTTGCTGCTCTGCGAACCGATTCTTGTGTTCGGTTCTTCGCCCGCGCAAACAGCTCAAGCTATCTGGTGGCTTCGAGATCTCATCCGTCCTGTACGTCTGTCTTGTCTGATGGCCCATTGCCTCAATTCAAGGAGGGCAGCTTCCCATGGCAGGAGACTTTAGACCCTACTTCACAATGCAAGATTGTGATCACGCCGCGCTTATCAACAAGCTTCCACCCAAGCCCGGGCTAGTGATCGGCGTCACGAACCCTTTCTTCGAAAAGTCCTGTGATCACTGGCCGCATCTTCTTAGTTTAGGCAAGCGAGTTCTGTGAGTGTGCGCTTCCAACGGGACGTATGGCCTTGGCTGATCCGACGGGCAGACACCAGGCAGGCAATAATAGCCCTTCTTTGGGAACGAGCACCGGTCCCTCTCCTGGATGGAGAACCCGTACCCATAAACGCTATATATCCAAGGACCGAGTGCTGTTGAAACAACTAGAAGCGGCGTGCCGAAGTAACGACGCGACTAGTGCGTTCCTTGTCGTCAAGACTTGCTGGTTGGAACTCACTTTACGCAGGGATTGCCGCATCACTTGAACTGAGACGACATTTCTGCTCACGAACCACTCAGTTCATCACACCATTAGCAAGATACCTCAATACTTTGATACCCAATCCCGCAGAGGTCCGGCATGCGCGTACGCCGACTGGATCCGGTCAAACACTGCGCCTGAAGCCGTTTAATAACGGCACGTTCCTGGAATCCCTGAAAAAGAATGGGAGCCCATTGCCGTTTAAATCGACGAGCAAGCGGACAGAATTCTACGAAAGGTGACGACAACCACTCATATTCTGACTTGCATTACTGAGGCGGCTGTCTAGATGGCTTAAATCTCCAGCATTTGGAGCATGGCTCGTTCAACAGGAGAATATAGTGCAGGATATCTTGAATAATCCTAAGCCTTTTACGTAGCTCACATTCGATACGAACGACGCTTCTCTTCCTCGCCAACGGCTCGGGAGCAGTACTGTCAGTAGAAGCGCCCAGCCAACAGAGACAAATATGCCGCGTCAATATGTTAAACACAAATTTCGCGTTATAAAGGTTGTTTCTCAACCACCACCATCTCCTTGTCGCCTGTTGAGCTCTTTCTCGCCCGCCTTTGTTGGACGCAAGCTATCTGTAAACGCCTGTACCTCCCACTGTAACCTGTATTCCTCCTCATGTAAGAACTCCTGCTTCATATTTGTCTTAGAAGTGCTTCATCTGTAATTCCAGTCCTCATTCTTCCTTACCCCACACCCGCCTTCAGCTGAACGCGTGTTACCCTTCTGTCTCTGCAACAGCTGCTTCGAGCAACGATCCGGACACAGAACGCCGCGCAGCTCACCACCAGTTGTACCGCTCTTGACCTCGACGCACTCTGACGTTGATTTGGCCTGTCATTTACTATCGTCGTCATTTTGTCGTTGATACACAGCTCAAACATTGGTCGCTTGTTCATCGACATCTCAACTCTCCCTTTCCTTTCCTAGAGCGCATACACGAGAAGTATCGCCCCCCACCCCCTGAAGCTCAGTGATACACATTGTTCTCGCAGATTGAGTCATCCAGGAGCTATTCCCTCAATCGCTATCACCCCAACCAACAAACCCACACCCTTGAACAACACCACACAGCCGAAAATGCAAAACTCGAAAGACGACTACGATTTCTACGGTGAAGGCGGAAACGACGAGGTGAGTAAAGCTGATGGTGCTGTTTGAGCGCAAACTCATGCACTGGGGCGACTGCTGAAGGGAAGCTACCAGCAACTCGAGTCGATGACCAGCAACGTGGAGCCTGCCGTTGGCGACAAACGGTCGCGGGAAGATGACTACGGACATCAGCGCAGCACTCAGCCCCCCGCCAGCCGGCCTCAAAGCAATCAATCGAATGCTAACGCAAATTACAGTGGCCAGATGATGGACACTTCAAGCAGTGGTGGGAGCAACTACGATTGCCTGTACATTGGCGATTTGCAATGGGTTCGTCGTCGCCTCTGTCATCCTTGCCCATGTTCGTTCTGACAGTACCCTTGGCTTGCGTTCTATCATGTAGTGGACAACGGATGAGGATCTTCGAAAGGTGGCGCTTAGTGTGGGCGTTCAGATTGATCATAAAGATATCACGTTCTCGGAGCATAAGGTTAACGGCAAGAGTAAAGGGTGAGCATACCTTCCGCCTCATGCAACCCTGGAAAGTTGGCTGGACATTACTTCGTAGAATCGCATTCGTTGAATGCCACGACCCGAACGCGGCTCTCACCCTGAAGAATTGGTTTGACAATAAGTAAGATTAATCATTTGCTTTGCTGCCCTTGTTTGCTGAACCTGCTGCAGTGATTTCCAAAATCGAAAGGCTACTGCAACGCTTGCGAGCTCGTCACAGGGCAATCCGTTCCGAACCCTTCCTAAAGGTGCGTCGCATATTTTTCGTGTCCGCCCCCCCAAACCTTTCTAAAACTCTGTCAGAACCTCCTCCACGAGAAGGGCGGCCGATGGGCCAACGGGGAGGCCATGTTGGCAGAGGTGGTCACGTCACTCATCGAGGCGGATTGGTGGGGGCTGGAGCTCAAGCCGCCATGGGCGGTGTGGTTCCTGGTATGGGAATGGGCAATATGGCGATGAATCCAATGGCCGCGATGGGAATGGGCAACATCAACATGGCTGCCGCGATGGCGAGCATGGCTGGGATGGGAGGGATGGGTGGAGGAAACTTCATGGGGGGTCGCGGGGGCTTCGTGGGCGGGAGGGGAATGGCACCTCGCGGTGGAGGCATGATGGGACGAGGAGGCATGATGGGTGGAATGGGCACGAATTATTGAACTCCTTCATGTCGTTTGCATCCTGGTCTTTGGCTATTGTTCCATCCACGTCTCATGGTTCGCCCAATTATTGTACCTCACTGTCTCTAACCACTCAGGCTTCTGGAGGTTGTAGTGATACCTGTGTTTAATATCGACTTGGGTCTGGTTTTTATTGTGTGCCCTCTTCGCTCTTTGTACATTTGGGTTCTGATCCTTTCTCTTTGTGCGTCGAACGTTCCACTATCACCATTGATCCCATGAGTCCAACACCACCTCCGCTCCTTCATCGGCCTCGATCTCCCGCGTATGGATCATGCTCCACCATAGCTGCATCGTATGAAATGAGGTTATTTGAAGCAGTCTCGATCACAGGGAGTAATGAACAGTTGGATGGATGGCGAGGAAGACGATGTCACCTAGCAATATTGCCATTTCGTTCCAGCCTATGCTGCATCTCAAGGCTTTCGGGACAAGGAAGAAATTCACTCTTCCCTGATCGAAGCAATCCCGAAAGCTTTTCTTTGATCATTTTCTGAGCCTTGAATGCAGGGAATGGAACCATCACTGGCGGAATCCTGTTAGTGATCGCGTTGCTTTGATATCCGAGAGACAACGCTTGTATTGAAGATCTTCGAAGCAGGAATGGGTGAACCGGTGCCTGGTTTCAGGCCGACCAGCCCTGAAATTGGTTGTGACAGGACAGAAGAGTGATCGTTTTGTATCCAAAACGCCAACGTATAGGGCTTCTACAGCACCCAATAATTGTGGTCAAGAAGGGCTTGAACGTTGCGTCCAGGCCTCGAATCGTAATCAAGGTATATCGAGGAGAGTGCCGGCGATAAGGAGTGCGAACTCGTCCTGGTAGGATGATCGGAGTGGTTAGAGCGGTCGCTTGGGCAGCAATTTGACTTCCCGGTTGTTCTTGACTTCCTGGGCTAGATCACCGAAGTACCGAGTCGAGTCGAAGGACCAATGCAACGAGCCTACAAGACCCCTACCGTCAGTCATAGCAATTCTTGAAGCGATGTGCACCACCAGAGATGATTACAATGGGACTTTCGACACCAAAAGGAGAGAAGGAACCCACATACCAACAATCCAGCTCTGCAACCCGTGGATGTACGCTTGCACCTGCCAGTCGAGGTCAGGGCCCCAGGAGGGCACGCGCTGCTTATCGGCCTCGAAGCGATCGATGGTCTTCTTGCAGAGGTCTCCGACGAACTCGATGGCTTCCTGAAGAGTGAGACCTTTCTGGTACATGAGTACCGGCACGAGGTTGAAATTGTCATGTCGAGATTGTTCAACGTTGTATGAAAAAATGTCCTGCGAGCAGCGAATATCAACATTGGCCAGGACGAGGATGTAGCATGAGCATCTAACCGCACATACGTTGGACCAGGTCACCAGATCGTTCGTAGCTTCCTCGAGAGACTGGATAATCGGGTGCTGGGTGACTTCGTTGGGCAAATCAATTCCAGCCGCGAATTCGGCTAATTGGAAACAAGGTTTACACCCGCTGTTGTCCCTTCGGATGACAAGGTACGATTCCATGTCGGGAATGACGCCTTGAGAGCGCTGCACCGTCTGGTAAACCACCGATTGGAAGAAAAGATCCATGTTATGAATGAACCGCTCTCTGCATCGGGCACCAGCCGTGCGCACGAAGCGGCTGAAAAGGCTGGATAATGGAGGAGCGAATTAGCAATCATATTGCTTGGGACAGGCTATTGCCTATCAGTGGCTTCCCCACAAGTCTGCCAGTCACCGTCGGAGTAGGCGAGAATAGACTTACGATTTGGTCATTAGTACAGCCTTTTTATCGGTTGGATAATTGAAGGGATCGCGCATAGCCGCAATGCAGCAGTTAGCAAGGCTTTCGGCGTCCTCAAACGTAAACTCGTCGAGCCAGTCGTCGAGGTTGAAGAGGTAGTTCATGAAGTCGTTACAGACACGCAGATGGAATGGGTCGGCATGCGGGTAGCAGGCGGCGGTGAGCTCGCCGGCTTTGAGACCCATAAACTTCTTTGCGCGGCTCGGCGACAGCTGGGTGCCACTGAGCAACCACCGCTCAGATGCCCGAGCGACTTCGTAGCAGTGAGGATTGACCTGGATACGGTATGGGCAGTGGGACACGAGATCCGGAAGGATGAACGAAACGGCAGTAGTCAAAAATTGTGGAGGGGTGACGCTGTCTGACATGGCGAGTGTGTGAGAAGGACGACGGAGAGATAAAGCTTGAGGGGAACGGTGACGAGCTTGAAGCGGAGAAGCAGGGGGTGTGCCTTGGTTGCTGAGTCGTCCCTAAGATTAGAATTGTCAGTTGATTATATACTTACTTTGCTGGGCCCGTGGTGTGTTTCCGCGCTCAGGAATGCAATGCGTTGCGGAATTCCCGAGAAGCGATTCATAAGAAAGGCGGATGTAACTTTCAGTTGACCGTCATTAGATTCGCGCATTTACGCCGGTGAATGGACTTGGACAAACCCACCTTCGACCCAATTGTGATTCGTTCTTAGTCCAAAGCGTATGTTTCAGGTGGGTTCTGAAGGAGACCTAAGCAATTAACAGCGTATCTTGGGGGCTGCGAGATAAAGATGGAACATACTGGAATTTATAGGGGTCAACCCGCTGGCATATGGAGGCTGTAGAAGCCGTTCCATCGACGTCTCACAGGGAATCTCAAGTTCGTCTGTCAACCATTGGCGGAAGGCGGGGTTTTGAGCTCATTTGAGCTCAAATGCTTACGTCGAGGTTCAAAGAAACTTTGCTCGCGATGGTGAAGTAGAACACGGTGGCTTCAGTGCCATCTGCACTGCGTGTGGGAGCAACCCTGCCAACCACCCATATCGTGCCTAGGCGAAGGGAATCCGAGTTCCATGGCCGAGGAATCATTGCATATTCATATCTTTCTAGAAAGATACGGTGAGCGGTACAAGAGCCGACACAAGAATTAGCGCCTCAGTCTCTCAGAGAACATTGAATGAACTCACAGGTCGAACGTTGAAAGGGTCTGTCGGGACGGCCGAGTACCAATGCTACAGACGGTATCTGCCGATGGCAAGAGGCACAAAGAGGACCTAATAAAGAGGGATCCAACCACACGCACAAAGCAGAGATGTAATATCCATGGCTGGCCACCGAAGGACTGAGGTCTAATAAGCAGGGACAAAGCTAGAATGTCTGCCCACGCGAACCGCTAGCCCAAGTCTGCGATTGTAGTCCATTTCTATTGCCACGGATGCAAATGGAACGGAACTCGCAGTAGATGGAGGTGCGAGAAAGCGTATCGCATGAACATCCATAGCAATTCCAATCCTTCCCGATTGGCCGTGGAATGGTGATCCACAATGCGTAGTGGCATTGGAACATGAGCAAGGGGAGGTTTGGTTCATTCCATGGGTGAACTGGACGCGTACTACCTCTGATTTATGTTTATGACAAAACGGAGTTAGCGTCGCTCAATACATTTCCAGATTGACCTTGAAAATGATACCAGAGATGAAGGGGACGGGCACCGCGCTCGAGAGTCGGTGTGGCGCTGCCCCACGAGTCGGGTTGTGCGGCGCCGGCCGAAGAAAATTCCCAGGGCCCGTGCGGGACCCCCAACCACAGCAGCATGCCTCATTTTGACGTTCACAACGACCCCGACCTCGTCGACACCCTTCCCGACGACAACGACATGGCAACGACAGCGAGCCGCCCCTTACCGACTTCAGCAACACCCTCCAGCTCTCGTGGCCTTCGACGTTTAGACACAATTGAGGTCATCGACGTTGACCTCCTCGATGATGACGAGGTTCAAATCATCGGCAGCCGACCGCCACCCCAACCCGTAGCCGGTTCATCAAGGCCACGGACAAGATCGAGGGCCACTGCAAATCGACGGACAGAAGAGAGAAACGTCGTCTATGTCAACAGTGATGAAGAAGCGCCATCTACATCTCGTCCCAGCACAAGTGAGAAATCTCAGCCATTATCCTTCTTTCTGAGTTCTAATGAATCAAAGATGGCCGCCGTAGGATTATCTCGCCGCCCCCTCACCGCCCACGGACAGTAGTCCCACCTGTGCCTCGAGTGCCTCGCCAATATGCTGGACAGACCGCCATACCCCCCAGAGCTGCCAACAGGAGAGACCGCCCTCTTCCCCCGGTCATGCCCCTCGAACGAGGGTTTGCATTCTACATCGGCCGGCCATCGTCACCCCCTCCCGTTTCTGGACCCTCGATACCCATTGTTAGAGCTCCCCCACCCCGCCCACCATCACCTCAACATGCATCCATTGGTCTGGGCGGTGCCCTTCTCGCAAACAACAGAGCTCGTGTGGCGCACGAACGAAGACATGGCCCTCCTCAGCCTGTCGGCCCCAATCCCCCAGGCGCTTTCCAGCGTCTCTACACTGGCGCTCTTGGACCCTACGCCCACCTCCTTGCTGCGGAGCAGGTCGACGACATCGGGTCACTGTTCGGCGAGGATGACCCAGGCTTCGCTGATTTCTTGCGTCATCGAGGGTACAAGAAGCCTCTCAAGGAAGCGGAATACAAGCCCGCCTACACCCATCCTATTCCAGCGGAACCTGGTTTCACATTCGACTTCGCCCCAGATTCTTCCTCCGAGACTCCCGCTTTCCCTCCCACATCGAACTCAGACCCTATCATCATCCTCGATGATCAAGAACAAACGGAGAACAAGGTCACCACAGTACTTGTTTGCGCTCGGTGTCAAGATCCCCTCGTCTTGAATTCCGGTCTGACAGGCAGCGACTCCACCGACCGGAAGGTGTGGGCTTTGCGATGTGGGCATATGATAGACGGCAAATGTCTCACGGAACTTGGCCAACCACCCGTTGTTGTGGATCGCAAAGGCAAAGGGAGGGCAAAGGAGGAGGTGCCCTATGGTGATGATTCAGCATCCCATGAGGACTCCCCCGAACCGCCCAGCATCCCTGAACCCGAACCCAATATCCGCTCACGTCTGAGGTCTCATGCCCTCGCCGTCGCAGCATCCTCCTCGGCCCCCCTTCTCCCACTCACACCAGAATCGCGAAAGCGGAAGGCAACCAAGGCGAAAGCGGCCCCGGCCAAGAAACGCAAGGTCGAAGAGGAGTATGAGTGGCAGTGTCCCGTTGTGGGGTGTGGCAAGACTCATGTCAGCATCAAGATGGATGGTGTTTGGGGCCCGGAGAAGGAGCGCCAGGTGAAGAAGAAAGGGTCTTGGAAATACCCTCCGCCACCATCCGATACGGAGCCTCGAGGAGCAATCGCTATTTTCGCGTAGATGTCAAAGTTTCGCCGACCCGGTCAAGATTTCCATGCCAACATGCTTTTCTGTTTTGTGCTTGTAACATTGTAACAACACCCATTGTATACTACTCACCCATGTCAAAACGCGGTCTTGCTGCTTGTTCTCTCTTCTCATTCCTTTTTATTTTGTATTGTTTTTTTAGACCTGGCTACCACCAGGGAGTTGGGACAAAAGAGGCAGTCGAACAAAGCTCATTGGTTGTCCTTGACGATGCCGAAGATAGAATTGGACAGTTTGAAGCTTTAACTAACTCTGGGTAATGCGTGTGGATTTCAATGCACAATAGCGGCACTAGATGAGAGGCTACCATTCGGTGAACAGCTCACGATAGATGATCGATGCCAGGATCAGCACGTGGCCTGTACCTGCACATTCATGGCCTTCCATTCGGAGCGGCCAGTGATGAATAACATAGCGGACAAGTGGGTTCCGATGTCAGGCCTGACTCACAATTTTTTGCAGGCGGTAAGTGGGTGTTTCCACGAAACTCACCGAGCAATATATAGCCTGACATACTCTTACTCGTCTCGTTGAGTGGTAGTGGACGTTAGGAGCACTTGGGACCGTGGTGATGGCTGAGACGCTGATGCCCGGGCCTCCAGATCTTGAAAATAGCCGCCTTTAGGCGGTGCCACGAATGAGGGAGTGATACTCTCGCCAGGTGTGCTACATGCTCAGATGGTGGTTGCAGGACCAGGTGCAGCTGGAGGTCGAGATGAAGGCAGTTATCCCCAGGTGTAGGGACTCGGACCTGACGACAGCGGAGAAACCGAAGATGGTGATGATCACACAATCGGTTGTATAGTGTTAGTCCCAGTCACATTTCAGTGTGCGACCCCATCTGAAGTCGATGCTGCAAGTGCTTTGACCTGGTCAAGTTCCAGTCGTGGTCGTTGAGATCCAGATCCAGGAAGGAACATGGTAACCAGCATCAAGAGTGGTAGGGGTAAGTACGCCCTTTGCTTTTACCAGTGGGCTTCTTGTTTCGAATGAAAATATCAAGGGGAGAGGGGATGCCTGGGATGACGTTCGCACTCAGGATGGCTGCGCATGCGCCGCCGACGATGGAGGCATTTCCAGGCAAGGGGCAGAGTAGAGAAGGGCAGTTAAGTTACACGTGGGTTCACGGCTTCAAAGATAATGCAAGTAGGTTGAAACTCGGTGGTTAAGCCATGTCCATACAATGCGGACGGGATTGGGATCCCAACCGAGTGTATTACTGGCCGATTATGCATAGAATCTCAGTCACTTTCCAGAGGGGTCTTTTCTCCTGTGCTTCTCCTTGGCTGGCTGCCGGGTCTCCGCGGGTCCGTCCATTTGTTACAATCCAAGTTCGAATCCTTGTTCAACCCTCAGCACTTCATGACCATAATGTTTCGCGTGGTGATACATCGGGAAGATGCAGAGTTGCTTCCCGGTATGATAGCACCAGCTTTTCGAATCACCAGGTGTTGCATCTTCGAGTAGAACGGAACAGCTAACACGCGAATTGATTCCAACGTCTCAATGAAGTCATCGAGCGCAGCTTATCGCGACGAAGTACACCAGGCCATCGCCGACTGCAACCACGAAGTTACCGCTAGCTTCATCGCTTTTGAGAAGCCTTGTAAACCTCGGGATGTTCTCTAGTTCTTTTTGGTTGCGAAGCGCGCTTTCGAAGACTAGTTCTCGGATTGCTTGAAGCACCTCATGGCTTGGCAATTTTGTCTCTGCCATGACAATGCTTGGCGACAGCTGACAACCCACCCGATAAGTCGAGAACTTGTGTAGGGCCTGTCTTGTCGCTGTTGATAGAACCTATCATGTAGTTTCATACCGTTCTTCCAACATTCTTTGACTCAACCTTCCATCAAGTTGAGTAGCTCACTATCAAAGCAAACTCTATCACGATCACGCGCCCATGGCAAGCATGAGTGGACAGTGCATCATGCAAGCCTTCCACATGATAATCCCCGTCTGGATACTTTTTCGCCGCAGTTCGCAATCGAGTGAGCAGCGACAGGGTTTCACTCTGGGTTGCAAGGCAAATCCTGGGTCTAAAAGACTGAAACTGTCGTGTTTTCCTCAGGCCGCTCTAGGAGTAGAGGATAGATCGCGGTGTGACTCGCTGTGCTGTCGAATACAAACTTCCCTATGTGACAACGGAACATGTTATGAATGCAGCCTTGGAAAGTCACCTTGGCTGGATCGTTTCATTTGCTGCTTAACTGGCCGTCCGGACAAACCCGTGAATTCGTCAATTTTCACGGAGTTTTTCACTATGTTCGGTTTTCAACACCGAGTCCCCTTTGCAGATCGTTTCAGACCTTGAGGCCTCCGGGTCGTAACCCAGGAATACGGCCAGTTTTCACGTTCCACACTGTTGGTTCAGACAGTGGACTGTTCCCCTTCCGGTTCTTGTCCCAGGAATCGGGCTGGCATTCCTTTTAACATCAGGACACTTTTCTCCTTTATCAGTCTAGGAGCGAGTGTGTTCGGCCGCTACCCTGGTCGCGGTGAGCCTCTGCACAATCGGATGCCTAATCAACATGCGCTTGAGAAATGGTGGGAGTGTTTAGACTTCGACAGCCAGCGAACCTCATGATCTACGTTCAAGTGTCCCAAAGAAGCCCTCATTCCCTTATATGTTCTTGCTGAATACGAGCTTGAAGGGAAGAAGATTGGGATTCGCAGTGTCATGCCGAAGCTAATTGAGGCGACCTAACTGGAACGTTACCCTTGGGATTTTCATCTGGGAGCACCTTTCGGGAAATACACAAATGGTGCGGCCGGGTATTCAACGGCCAAAGGTGTAGAGGAGAATAACGGTCGAGCCTCCCCACAATCCTGACTCACGAGGCAAGTGCATCGTGACGATTGCGACTGTTCCAAATCATATGCATGGACTTGGACACTGATTCATCATGAGTCCTGCTCATCGAGAACAACAAGGCTGGTTGAGCCGTTTGAGAACTTTTCGAAGAATGGAACATCCTATAGAGGGGACGGCGAAAAGCGTCCTGTCAGGATCAAACTTAAGCTAAAGGGACTTGAGCTTTGCAAGGTTTGGATTGGAGGTGCTATAGAGATGGTACAGCCTGCATGCACTCGTCCTCAAGGCGGGCCGCAGTGGTCGATAACGTACTGTCGAGCGAGCTTTTGTTCTGTACCACCGACGCCTGGGACATTCTCCGGCGTTTCGCTATCCAGATTTTCCTAGGAAGAGGTTTCATTGAGCAGACTGTCAAAGGTCTTATGAAGCTAGGAAAGGCTTACGCGAGTTCGGTCTGCTCCGGCGTTGATAAGAACAACGGCTGCTTCAGCATGGGCCGAATCCATCGCAAGGTGAAGAGGAGTATTGCCTATGGAAGGAAGTCACGATGGAGAAAAAGTGCGCTTCAGCCCTTTCCTACACGGTTTGTGGATCAAAATGGGGGTTACTTACCGCTTCTATCAGCTGTATTTAACCTGAGCTTGTTGGACGACGTCGAGGATTCGAGAAGCAGGCGAATGAAGCCCACAGAACCCGTTGTTGCTGCACGATGCCTGCATGCATGGGGTTAGAAGTGGCTGAAGACAAGCATAAAACAGAGTTTACAGAGGCAGCTGGTTCGCTCTATCCCTCGCGTTATACTTTTCAGTTCTTTAGGAACTCCTCGGCCATAAGAGTTTGAGCTGGTTCACGTACGTCGGCGCCCCTTGCGATTAAGAGCTTGCCAATCTATTGTGTGATGAGTCCTAGCATTGCACCTTCGGGAGTACAACATACATCGATTCGTGATTTCGAAGCAGCGTAGTGTCTGAGGAGAGGAGGTCTAGATCTCCAAAAGCCGTAAGGTTTGAGAGAAGTACTCACAGTGCGGTCGTTCCTTTCTCTGTCTTTCTGTCCAAGAGGCTCCCGTCAGGCGTGGGGATCAATCCTGGGCAATACAGGGCTCACTTGTTTACGTCGGCCCCTGCTCCAATGAGTTCTTGTACAATCTCCGTGTGGCCGGCGCTGGCTTTGATAGACGTGAGCTGGAATATAGACTGAGTCGGAGACTAATTACCTGCGATGAGGAGCGGTGTCCAACCACTGTTATCTTGAGCATCCACCTCGGCCTTGAGGTCCAGGAGGTAGCGCACTATGTCCAAGGCACCAGAGGAAGCAGCCCAGTGAAGAGGAGTTCTTTCGTCCTAAAGCAACCTTAATCGAGCTTTCTGGTCCCTCCAGCGCAACTACCCACCACGTCCCGGGAGTTTATCAGCGTTGGATCTACTGAGACTAACGAGCGCAGAACGTGAAGCTGCTCTGCAGAAAGATTACACCATTGAGGATTTGAAGTAAAGCAGAAGTAGAACTATACATACTGTTCAAGGCGGCTGCATGAGCCGTGAGGGCCATAGCGGTGATAGATTAAGTGAAGCAGCACCGATCGCGCCTGGCAATATGACGCGTCTGATCACGTGCTGAGGGTGTCACGACGGACCCTAACCTCAGCACCGACAGGTTTTCTTCTTGACTTTCATGTCTTCGACCGCGTCCCCGTCCCAGGATGAGAGAAAGGAACATGTTTTGCTCCCGTTCCTCCAGTCACAGTCCTATAATACCCTCACGAAGCTCTATCAACGACCCTCTTCCTGTCTGTCAATCTTTCGGTCATACTGCACCTCCAACTCGCATGACCATCCTGAAGTCTGATCCAATGCAACAGGTTGCTGACCCCGCTTGAGCGTCAAATCATCATGAACCTGCTATGGCTCGAGTCAGCAGTACCCAACTCTACCATGGCGGCATGGGTCGTTCGTGAAAGCAAGCCGTACGTTGTTCAACATGCTCTCAAGAGGATTGGCTTTTACAAGTCAACCTTTAGCTTGTACGAGCACGCTCTGGCAACTCTGTCGCGTCTTCACATCCTGCCGCAACCTACAGTTAAATTGGCTCTGAACCCAACCTTCAAGACAAGCTTTCGTCAGGCGTTAACGGGAGGGTATTTTGGTTGTTCATGCCCTTGCTCTACTGTCTTTGACATTATTTTTTAGTGGTACCAGTGGCAGCTTTGGTGTACCCGCAGGCGATGCACATGAGAAGGGCCAAGATGGGGCTGCAGTGGACGCCAATGCGAAAAAGGAAGATAAACGAAGTGGGCCTAGCCTCGCCGTGCTTGATTCCTATGCACTAGAGCGTTGGGAGGTTGGTATCAAATTTGAACCCAACAGGCAAGCTAACGCATTTTGGTTTGCAGACGATCTTGCATTACATGGTATCGTCTGGGAGTGGGCAGAAGCCGCCGGAACCTTCTCCAGGTGTCCGATTTTTGCTCAAAACAAGTGGGCTCATGAACGAAATGCAGTTCGTTCCATCCAGTCTCTGCTACGTCATTCGGAGTTGATAACTTCGCCCGTCTCTAGTGGATCCCTTCAAATTTCCTCCACTGGGTTCCAGTTCCTGTTGCACTCTCCGCACGAGCAGCTCTGGCATTTGCTTCTACAATACTTGATCTTGGCAGAGGTTGGTGCAGGCGAAGTTACGCTTCGCTTTCTTGCTTACCATAACATGATCTACTCGTATAGCAACGGCGGATGGACCTTGTTGAGGTTCTGAGTTTTTTATTCATGCTCTCTACAATGGAATTGGGAAGGGTGAGTTGGTTCTGTACCCGTTGGGAGACCTGTTTTCACCCATGACTCCTCATTCCAGGAGTACTCGATCCAAGGTCTCGGGAGGACACAGCTCGCGATGTTGGAAGACCTCCGTGATTATGGGCTGATATGGCAGCGCAAGGTGCGTACCCCTGTCTCTCAATTCATTCTAGGATGCTTAATCTCGGATAGCAATCTTCGAAACGCTTTAGCCCAACGAGACTCTCCACCACGCTGACGTCGTCATCCCCATCCTTACCTACCTCAGTTGGGACCAATTCGGGGCCCCAAGATGGCTTCATCATTCTCGAAACGAATTACCGCATCTATGCCTACACCGGTAGGCATTCGTCCTCATTGCCCAGACTTGCGGGCATGTAACCCCATTTCCAAGATAATCCTTTGCAAACAGCGGTTCTCAGTCTATTTGCGACTTTGAAATACCGCTTCCCGAACCTCGTTGTGGGTTCGATAACGAGAGAAAGCGTGAAGAAGGCACTGGTGAACGGGATTTCGGCCGATCAGGTTCGTCAAATGCCACTTGCGAAACGAATCGCCATTGAACCCCTTTATTCAGATCATCAGCTACCTAATTACACACGCGCACCCCAACATGAGAAAGAATGTTCGTTGTTGTGACCCTTGTACTGTTACCCGAGCTCACGGTTTGGCAGAATCCCCTCCTCCCTGTCACCGTGCAGGATCAGATACGACTGTGGGAGTTAGAGAAAAACCGACTTAAGTCACATGAAGGTTTGACGCGTGCTATCAGTCGTGCTGTCGTAACTGTTACTCAAGCCAAGCCTGTGAACCCACTTTTTCAGGCTACCTCTACACCGAATTTGCGTCTCAGGCAGACTACGAGCTGGTCCTTACTTACGCGAAAGAACTCGGTGTGGTTCTTTGGGACAATCCGACGAAGCGATGCTTCTTCGCAAGCTTGGAAGGGCACTCGAACATCAAAGGCTTCATCGAGAGGAGGGCTGGGGGCGGGTCGTAATCAGAGTGACATGTCCGGCTGTTTCCGAGAGGCCGACTTCCAAGGGGGTTTCTAGTCGCATGACTCCCTCGTTACAGCTATTCCCGGACCATCTGTAGCGGGACGGCGACCATGAGAAGTATGATATGAATATACAATCGCACCGCTTTGCAACCCTTGCTTCGACGGCACGAATTTGCAATTGTGGCGACCAGTAAGTACTCCTCGACCGCATACCATGGCAAGACGTCCTTCCGTCCAGGCAGTGCGTTAACCTCACCTGCGGAGATTCGAAAATCATTTTCATCCAATCTACTCCATGCATCGAAGGCAAGGTCTGGCGAACTCCAGAGAAGGCAAGTCGATCTTGATGTGAGGCCCTTTGACAGGTGCGGGCACTTCGAGGCTTCAACTCCCCGAAGCGCAGGAGGCGATGGCGTCAACGCAAACGAGGCCAATCCAGTGGAGTCTAGTGCTTCTCCGAGGCATTCCGCAGATGCTTGTCAAGGCGTGGATCTCAATCCGAGATTGGCGGCTTCGCTGCCAGCTCCGTCCTGGGGCGCATTCGACGAATCCAGTGTGCATGGGAAGATGCAACATGAAAGGGCTGCATAGAAAGAGTAAATGCATAGAGAGTGATACAGGACTGAGGGTATGTACATGATGATGGAAGATATGATGTCCTTGGACTAGTGGTACAATGGTGTGTCGTGCGATTTTAAAGAAAGACGCAAAAAATGAGAAGGCCAAAAACCGGGAGTGGTGATACGGAAACGAGAGAGACTAAACCACTGAGCAATTGGAGAAATTAATGTAAGACCCAAGAAAACATGGCAAATAATTTCCTCTACCATACGAAATCACATCTCCCTGGAAGGTGCTTGCCTCAAGCCTCGGTGTACTCTTCAACGCCTTGGGCAAACTCTTCGTTCAGAGTGGTATTTCCTGTCGAAGAGTAGCCACCGTTTTCGTAGGAACCGATGCTGTGGAGGGTAGGAGTGGTCATGAGTCCATTCTCCGGCGTCCAGGCAGATGTGTATGATGGGGTGGAGTAGGAACTGAATGGAAGGGTGGGGGAGGGCGTAAAGGAAGACTGGGGACTCCGACGCTCCCTGGAGCTGTGGGACGAGCTTTCTCGGTGGTGGGACCAACCAATGCGTTGATCTCGAGGGCGACCCTCTGGATCTCGACGAGAAGAGTCGGGAGATTCGTACGGATGACCTGGTCGAATGCGAGAACGTTCAGAGTAACCGCTGCCGCTGATTCCAAGACTGCTTGAATCCTGCCAGCGACTGGAAGTAGTCTGGATCGAGGGCCACGAATCTTGGAGCATGTTGTGTTCACGGCGTCGGACAGAGGCATTGTGAGCCGATGGCAGGGATTGGCCAGACCAAGAAGTCATGCTGTCACCGCTCGAAACAGACCATCGCGAGTCGGCTTGGCTACTGCGTTGACCGTAGGTGACGTTGTTGCTCACATTGTAGATGGTGTTGCCGTGGAACGAAGAGTCCGTGGAAGATGGCGAGCTGGGGTTGACCCAAGTGGGCGAATCGGGAATGTTGTACATGCCGGCATCCTCGACCTTGCACTCCACCATCTCTTGTAAATCTTCCTGTTCGCATCTGTCATACTTGTCAGGTTCGATCTAGCACCTCTGGCGGCAGGTCACTTACACCAACCGGGGCTTGCCGTCTGGCCCAATCTCTACCTTGGGCGGGACGCGGAAGTTCGTCAACCGAAATATGTGAGGGGGCATGTAGAGGCTCATGATGTCCATTCTCGTTGACGGCCTCTGTGAACACATCGAATGAGAATAGGATGCAGGTAGGTGTTGGCGTCGACTCACCTTGAGCTTTCCGGAGCGGATGTCCTCAGATGTGTAATACGAGATGAGATGTAGGTCGGAGCCCTCAATCGTGACTGTGATGGTCTGCGGAGGGGTGTTCAGAACGTTTGCAGCGAAAAGGCGGCGGCTGGTACTCACCTTCTTGATTAAACCACCGGGCTTGAAGGTCCCCTGGTCAGAGCCATTGGACTTGTATCCAATCTGCTCTGGCGAACCTCGATGAGCAAGGGACCGGGAGGTGGGGTCGTCTGTTGGATACACCTTCTTGTGCCCTCTGCTGCTCGTACGCTCGTTTATTTCTCGATAGACCTGGTAGCCATAGAACAGGCGCTCAGAAACAATTGGCTGAAGGAATGTATGGTCGTTCTCACCAAGAAATTACCGACGATGCGCGACGGAGACCACAACAAGCCATCTATCATTGGTCAGAGGGGAGCAATGGGTGGAGTCAGTTATACGGGCGCACCTGTCCAGCGCTTGATACCACTCTCCTCGACACTGAAGACGAAGACCGCACCACTCTTGATCATTGTGCGTCGCTCATTGTCGTTCAGTCGGCGAGTGATGCGTGGGATGACTCCTTGTCGGGCGGCATGGATGAGGCGGAGAGCATTAACGGTTGTCTCGACGTAGCCGACGAAGGGGGGGACGTCTGGGTTGCTGCTCATGGTAACTTGAAGCTTGAGGTTGTCGGGCAGATGTGAGGCCTGCGGAATGGTTGAGACGAACGAAGGCCCTTTAGTATGAAAGGGAGAGTTAGCGCTCCGCAAATCTGGTCCCAAAAGAATTCCCCATCGTAAAGGTGGATGGGAGGAATTGTAAATACATCGATTCGTGCTGTCCGTGGTCAATTAACCTTTCTTAGCTATAAGGCCCACGTATACGTTATCCCGATGGTCTGTTTATATGGCATGTTCGCGCCACTCGTCATCTGGGCTTCTTTTGTGATAGTCTATTGACGTGGGGGTCTCTGCCATTTGGGTTCTGTCGCAGCTGTTTTCCTCGTAAAGTTCCTCATTGAGCAATTAACGATTTCATATAGTTCTGACTACATAGATCCGGGCACCTAGCAGCATCACATCCTTTCAATCCCAGAAGGGTCTACCGACCGGTCTAACAGCCCAACTCTTCAAGGATCTCACCCAGATTCTGGAGGGTTGCACTGCATTCTGGATTCAGGGTGCACAATCGCCCACGGAGAATGAGGCAAGACGCCGTTCCTCCCGAGAAATTGAGACATGTCCGAGGCCCAAAGGTCACTTCAACCCCGTTTCTATTACTCACAGGTGCTTTAAGGTTAGTTGGATTCCGGGGCTGTCTGTGGGCGCTTCGTCTTGAATCCCGTGCCTCCGTCCACCGTCGAAGGAAAGGACCAACCAGTGTTACCGATCGAAGGCCAGCAAGTTGAGCAACCCAAAGGCGACAACGGAGATGGTCTGCTTGCTACACGTTCAGATCCTGTCTGCTAAAGGAGGGTCCGAACTGCGACCCTGAACGCCGAAACGTTTCTGGTATTCGTTGGCACTCCAAGGCGTATGGTCGCCACTGACGCCAATGGTTGCGCCGTGTCTCAGTACCACGTAAGGACTTACAAAAGGTCCCCAATGTTGACCAAAATCAGAACGCATCCTCACATCGTCGCTATCCCCTGCAAACATATGATTCAAGGGGAAATCTAGATGTATCTCGCCAGGATGAACTCTCCTGCTCAGTTCTTGCATTCGGCAATCTCCCGACTGGATCTGTTAAGTCTGAATGGGTGCAAATGGTTCTCAAAACGGCGTCTTCCATTGACGAGCCGCACACCTGGGAGCCCGTTCGTGATACCGAGGGGCAACTCCGTTGTGAGTCACAGAGTGCTTGGTCTCGCCGCTACTCTGTGATTTCCTAGCGCTGCTTCATCCACGCGCAAGGGCTATCCGAAAGGTTGAGTGGATAAATGGCGAATAGCTATCGCGTCTCCCTTCACCACATCGTAGGGTCGACGAGACTGAATGCCCTCATATCAATCACGATGGAGAGCCGAGAGCGTACTCATTGAAGCTCCTTCACGTTCCCCTCACATTATTATTCCCCTGTATCCCGGGGATCCAATTTATTATCATACCATCGCGACGAAAGTGGAGGGTACGGTATTGATCAGGCACGCCGTGGTGCCCCGTCAGGTGTCGCGCGGTGGAGTGAAGAGGAGAGTTACCTCGTATCCCAATTCTCTCCACAGGAGTCAGCATATCAGTTCGAATCAAACGTATGTGTTTCGGTCTTGATCATTGAGCCCCCGTCCCAGAGCCCAGCTGCCTGTATCAGAAGATTACGCCAAGAGCCCCAGGGCCTAGGATGCCTTCCTTGTAGCTGCTGGATTGAAACTCCCCGCACGAGCTCTTTTGAGTCTCCGAGAAGAAAGGCAAAGAGTTCGTGGCTAGGTAGTTGGTGGTTCCTCACTGGTCCGCTCAGTCATACAGTTCCCAATGCCTTCTGCAGACAGTTTCCTTGGCTGAAGTGTTGAGCTATTCCCGGTAGTGGCCTCGTGCAGTAAAAGTCCCAGACTGCAAGATGACAACAGAATAGCTGTCTTGAGGGCCTACCACATAATGTCAAGGCTGTGTTCAACTTCGATGACCCACATTGAAGAGTCTGACCCAGCAAGAGTGGCCGCACACAGCTTGTGTGCGATCACATAGGTTTCTCTCCTCCCCAATATCGCGGGATGATAAACTTTGTTAAATCTCCAACCACCTGCGACGATCCTGCCGAAGTTGGAAGCCGGTTGAGTGTTCAACTCCGGGGATTGTGATGCCTAGAAAATCATTGGAGAAGGGGGAAGAGTCCGTTTTCACAGCTTTGGGCCTAAGGGCTCCTCGATCTCATTCCAGCCTCGGGTTCATCCGTCACTCTCGCTGTCGCTATTGTACCCTCTTTCCTCCTCCGAGTCGGTTGGCGATACCATTCGCTGCCACATTCCGTTCCGAAGACAAAAACACACAACCTAAGTTAATCTGAAGTTGGGTTTGATGGATTGGAGTATGCTCGTCACCTTCGTACCGCGCCAAGGCCCAGGGACAGTGGTAAAGTAGTCTTTCATAGATGTGCAGAAGTCGATTGGCCGCGAAAGGTGTTAGCTCGTGCTCGTTCGTGCCGGACAAGCCCGTATGACCATCGACAGGGCAACCAGGATCCTGGCCTCCAATACCCTTTGTATTCTTCAGTCCTGAGATGTGTCGAAAATGGTAAATGTTGAACCTCGATGCCACGATCGCGGGTCCAAAGAGCCTTGACGCAGTTTCTAGCTCCCTCGAAAGGGGTCAGCTCCCGGACAGAACATGCTCATCGATCTTGAAGCTTGAAACCATCAGTTTGGTAACGATCAGGTTGGTCAAGAAAATAAATTGGAAGTGAGTGTGAGCTTCTCTCAGGTTGGTTGAGGTTAAACAATAAGCAGGAGACACCTGAGATGGGGGTCCATGAAATGTCCAGCGATCCTTGTAGTTGTCACTGTCAGTGTGTCAGGCGCAAATCAGATAGCAAGCGACACATATCTGAGCTTATCGCTACCCACCAGCTTCCGGATGGGCTTAATTGGAGCGCATTCTCGTTCAACAAATCAATTGAGAGACGTCACACCGTTGCATGGTGTCGGAACGGAAGCTTAACCAAAAACTCCGCGCCTCCAAACTCTGCAAAGACTCGTTGTGCATAGCGCTTTATGGTAGGGTTTTGAGCTGACGAGCGGCTCTGGAGTGTCGATAAACCTTAGATGAAAGATGAATCAGTCAAGTACGTCACATGGCAAGTTCGCTGACGACTTAGCAGCCTTGTGCCTCAGGAAATGAATGAGCTTTCCAGCCAGTCAGCACCAACGGAAATGGGCAGCTGTTGCGTCCGAGAACGCACCAACTTCATGAGCAATTCATCCCCATTCATCTTCTGGAATGAGAACATGGAGCATCATCGGCTCTCCAGACCAGGCACACTTTAATTCAACCTGGTATCCACAAGGTCTAGGGAATGTTGGCCCTCCGCAATCCAAAGTCGATGGTCGAAACTCCTTTGCTACAGTCTACGATAATTTTGAATGAATTAGCGTGTGTCAACAAGTGGACGAGGATATGCGAAAGAAGTCGACCGAGCTATCATGAATGTCAATGCGGTACGCTGAAGCAGCGAGGCCCAGCGGTGGAATGTCATGACTAAATCCCTTGCTCTCTCGCGATATCCTTCTGAACGGACTCGGACAGTCAACGCAGAAGGCACTGGATAGACTCATGTCGATGGGTAAATTTTCTTACACCGATGCGACTCAGCCCATGAGGCTCCTTTGCCACTGTTTCGGCAGGCCGTTGGAATAGAACCAACGCACCGTCCCCACTAGCAAAGCTTGCTGGACAATCCACATCTATTCCATTGGAGTCACAATCGATGAGACATAGTCAGATTGACATTATCAGACCACGCGCGCCAGGTGGACGTGGATTTAAACAGTCCAATGGTGCGTCATAGGTCGTGAGTGGGCTTGATGTGTTGTGAGGATGGTATGTAGAGGCCGCTTGAGGTTCCTTGCTTGCATCATGTTCTGAGAACATAGTTCGATGGGAGGATTAGAGCCCACTGTCTCATTCATGATCGAGCTTATTCGCTCAGATAAGACAGGTAGAATGAGACCGGGCTGCGAAATCGCCTTCCTGAAACGCGACTTTCTGGACAGCTGGCCAACCTCACTCACGCTGCAAGAGGCAGGAGATGAATGAATGGTATCATTTTATTGGATGCATGCTCCGAGATTGTATCTATATCATCATCTCTATCGGCTCAGTGAAGAGAGATGGATGGATTCGTTCACCCAAACAAATAAACCATAGCATCTCGAGAAAGTCATTCAAGAAGAAAGTTTTCAGAATCCATTCCCAAGTAGCGACATAATAACCAAGCCGAAGAAATACCTTATTTATGGACTAGTGATAAGAGAGGGGAAATACAAAGGGGGTCACTGACTTGATAAAAAATACAACCTTTCAGTTGGATCACATACATTAACCATACCAGTAACTTCACAGAGAATCTGAAATCCGACGTTTAGTTTCTCCACAGAGCGCCTTTGGGACCTCTTGAGACGTCCATATCAACACTTTGGCATCGCACACGTAGACGTGAAGGTATCGCGAAGGAGATCCAAGGTTTTAGAGTCAGTGATTTGTTCAATGGAAAAGGTGTGAAAGGGTGCTCGTGCCGTGAGCGTTCAAATGTAGGTCGACGGCACAAAAAACTGTTGCAGCAGTGCGATTTCCATTGACGCACTTCTGGAGGTCTGGGCTGCCCTAGATTTTGAGGGGATGACCCAAGGTCGGAATATGGAGGCGAGGGAGTAACATGAGGAACGCCTTCGCGATCCTCGAGAAGCCAGAAGTATGTCAAGGCATACATAGTTCTGAGAAAAGCAATGAGATCGCCTGGTGTGCCCCCAGGTGCCGTAATGCGGAAGATAGAAGTCCTGTCTCATTCTGTTTTGCGAATGCGGCCGCGGTATTTGCCAAAGCGCGCCCTGGGCGCTGCGACGCGAAGGACATGTGGTCAACAGATAAGGAAATCACAGAGCCAAGAACCAGGTTCAGCATATGCCAGGAAGGATCCTTATCCTTGGGTCGACTCGAACCCAAGATAGTGGAATGGCTGTTCATTCAGCCGCAGGAAAACATCCGGATTCGATGGGCCTGATTCTTCTTGCTGCACGAGGTCGACACCGCAGCGCTTAGGAGTCGCGGGGAGATAGCAAGTTAAGACCCATTATGTCAGAACATTAGACTGGTGGTGGCGGATGCTCGGGAACTTGCGAATCTTCTCCCTGGTTGCAATTACGAGAGTTTTGCACAAATCGCATGGGATTCTATGGCAATCGTGGGGGGACGGCCATTACAACAGCGATCAGTGCAATGAAGACCAGGGACACACTTCTTCGGCTGGTAAGAACTGCGCATGACAGATCTGGATGCAACGCATTCCTAGAGATGGACACCAGCATCAACTGCAAAGATAGGTCAGGCGTTACGCAAAGAGGGTTGGGTGGCCTTTCGATGTCTCACCTTTCGTCATCATGGTGCTGCATTTGGCGAGGCCCCGTTTCGATGCGATGCGGCCTCGCAGCGCTCGCACCCTCGATTTCAAGGTCCTCGTCTCGAGAATGTGGGGTCCCATGATCAATTTCAGACTGAATTGTAAGGCGGGACATTCAATTCAAGTGCTCTTCCCAGCAGTCCCATTGCTCAAAACGACGCTTATCGTGCAACGCACTGTTGGCGATCTCGTCGAAAGTCCGACGTTGCCCAACAAGAAGGCAAAGCAGGTGGTAACATTCCCTATCCGAACTGGCCATGGGGTCCGTCCATATGTGTGCGAGCCTTGAATATATATGAAGGGAGGGTATAAAAAAACAGGGTTGAAAATAGAGCCAACGAAAATGGGGTGCTTCCACCGTCCTGGAAGTTGCCCAAGGAATACGAGGTGGGGAAAGGGAGCGGGTGCAGGGAAACATGAGAAAGAATAGAAGGTTAACAACCCACTTCGGGTATGCGACGAAGTCAAAGTGCCGCGGTACAGGTGAAGGGGTCTCTGTCTCCGATGACTATTTAACTTCACATTCAACAGAACGATTGACTTTCGGCATGAAAATCAAGTCAGCCCGCTTCGGTATACATCTATTGACAGCGCATTGGCGGTTTCCGGGTATGTACGTCGTACCTTTGCGTAGAGTTGAGTCTGAGCAACTCATGGGCGCAGAGCCATGGATTCGGGCACCGCAATAGGGCAAGCAGGGAGAGCAACTGCGTTGCTCTTGTTAGCTCCGGAGGCTATCGACCTTACGGACCGCGGTGGATGCCCACTCAGCTTGTCCGCACCCATTCAGTTAGCAGTCAACCACCATCTCGGGATACCTCAAAATGTCTTCAGTCTCCGCTGCTCTTCCTCTGAAGGTCCCCGCGACGCCGGCAAGAGGGAGTGATAGCGACAAAGACAAAACTCCCGTCGCAACGACGAAGGCCCCTCTTAAGGCGTCTATCGCACCCAATGATATCTCAAGCCCCCATGAACTGACGGCATTTGTGAGTATGCTCTCGATCTTAGTCTCTTGTTATGTGGGGCTTACTATACCAGGTCGAGAACCTCTTAGAGCAGCTTGAAACTAAATTCGATGACATGTCCACCCAGATTCTCGACAAAAGTGAGCAAAGTGCCCCTATGACCTGCGAAGCAGGAAGTTGACACCAATTTCAGTGAATAACATGTCCTCTCGGGTAGACGCCTTGGAGATGTCGATACAGGATATCATCAATGGGGATGCCACTGCACCACAATCGCCGTCCCCTGTTCCGACGACACCGCAATTTAGGCGAAGCGATAACGGGGTCCATTAGGCGATCCTTGTTATTCTTGGAACTGTTCCTAGCCCAGTGGTTGCACTGACTGGGTACCCTTGTACAGTTGTAGGGGGGTGTGCAGCTCTACCCGTCGACAGCTCGAGTTGTAGCGGACAAGGCGCTTGTTTTGGGACACCGCCAAGTGCACGAAACACAGGGCGAGGCCGGCGCCTCTGGTTGAACAGCAGCAGAGTGGATGTATGGCACAAATGGGAGGAGGCTCTGGGACAGGGTCATACGGCTTTGTCTAACCTGCATGCTGAAGGGTAGATCTGATTTGTGGAAATACACTAGATGTGTTACTGTGTTTGCAACCATGGAAATTGGGCACCGTCATCGGTCTTCTCAAGGGCGCTTGTTGTGCACTCGACTTCACCTGGGTTACACAGCAGCCTTTGAGCTTTATCATAACTAGAGAATGATAGATGAATGGAATTGGTGTGGTTGCCTGGAATGCCAGGCATTGAGAGGGATTGTTTGACGCGATGTTTGGTTGTGCACCAATGTTCGGAATGGCGGCGCCTGTCAGGCCTGCTTCCGTCCCACCACACCCAAGGATTCGACTTTTGGTGCTCATGCGCTCTGCACACAGATCACCGATCTCAAGACCACTATAAGCTTTCGGCGTCTACTCCTCTCGTTAAAAGTCCGAATGAGCACGCAACCCTCAGGCTTTCCAAGATTTCGTCAGATTGTCTCCGCCTCACCGTTGGCTGGTCTGGTTCCACCAATAATCAATACACAATTCATCCACTCCACGAACCCAGCCGATAGTGCCCCTTCAGCAAAAAAGAGGAAGCGGGCTAACGAAGACAACGTCGGGCCCCTGGAGAAGAAACCTGGGCGAAAAGTATCGGTCCCGGTGGGTCTTTTACTGCAATGCCCCTCCGGCAATAACGCTGCAACTACAGCATTTTAAGCTCTATGAGGGTCGCGAACAGCTCCTCAACGCACTCCGACAAGCATTCCAACAAGGTCCTGATGTCGAGTTCAACGGAGGATACGAGGCAGCGTCAGAAGTAGGGGTGTCGCACAAGAGCCGCGTTGTCGCCTTGACGCACGCAATCTGGCGAACAACAGGCTACCGATTTACGTGAGTTGATATTCTAAATGCGCTATGGGAAGACGACAGACCTCAGTATTTAGAGTTAAAGATCACCCAAAGATAGCGGGTGGAATCAAAACTCGCTTTTGCTGCTCCCAGGACATAGCACAAAAGAATAAGGCCAAAGGCGCCCGCCACCCTGGGGATACTCCGAAGCCTCGTCTCACGAGCAGCGGTGACGCGATGGCGAAGACCAGATATCACTGCCGCAGTCGACTGTTAATCTCGTCGCGCGATTCGGATAAGAACAATTGTGGGGTTGTGACGATCCGGATAGCTCACCACTTGGCCCATGAGCCATACTTGCCGGACTCTAGTCCTCCGCCCGAACCCTCTAAAGCTTTCTACGAAAGCTTCGGGTGGTCGGCGCGAGATCAGTCGGATGGAGACTCGGCCACCTCCCTGGGACAACTTAACAAGGATCCCCGCAAGTCGATGCCAGGGAACTCAGATCCGCGCGAGGTCTCCGATGACACTCTTCCGATTGCTGTAGCGCCCTCCCAACTACATGCACCTTCACATGAAATGGAGGAGGAATATGAAGAAGACGACGGGGAGGATATGGGACAAGAACATCTAGGTGAATCTGTGATACCCCCGCAAATCAATGGGGCATTTTCTACCAGCCAATCTATCGCACCGACATCCGGTGCTTACCATGGTCATCAGGCACCACCATTACCCACACTTCAGCATCCTCCATCCCTGGGCACCTTACAGCAACGGTTACAGTGTCAGTTCGCCAATCTCCGTCAATTGTGCGCAGTTTTCGACTACCAGCTGCAGTACTCGGATGCGGGAATGTTGGATGCCATGGAGAAGGAATGTGGTCCATTTTTCGACTTCGTGCAGCAATACCTTCAGAAACATGGAAGACCGATTTCTGCACCCTCAGCCCACAGTGTTCATGCCTCGCACAGCTCGAACGGCATGGGGCAAGCCCCTTTATCGCTACACCACCCACATACCCTCGCAACGAACCATCTCCCCCAACCCCGGACTTCTGAGCACTTAGCGACCCCTGACCACCATTCAGGCATGCAAGGGCTAGTGAATGGAGTAAACGGCTATGGCTAGGATATGGTGAGTCTCTTTCACCGAGTCGGCCTTCATTCGATTGGCCAATGATACCAGTACCCAGTTTCAACAAGGACCCTGCACTTGTGCTGTTATGCCAGGAAATTAATATATTATACCTTCTTGCGTTACTTCTGAGCAGGCAGGCTCTGTCACGACCACACTGCTGGTACTTAAGCCGTATTATTTTCTCGCCTCACAGTAACTCTCTCCCTCGCTTCCCCACCTTTCTCATCTCCTCTTCGTTCTCTCACTAACAGGCGAACTTCACTTCCTCTTCCACAGCGTTTCACGATGCCTGAAAACCGATGTAAGTCCCATCTGTCTGTTTCAAGCTCCACCTCATCCCTTGTCTTTAGGCCCAACTGTGCAACTCAATAACCTCCACCAAGGCCTGTTCGGAGACACCGCCGAGCTGGAATACCACGCTCACCCATCTTCGACCACAACAAACTGGGCTTACATAGTCTCTAGTATGTCTATGCTGGCTGTGCTTTCTGAAGGAGGTGCTGACATGCTCGTTAGGCCGACCCATGCCTGGTAAAACCCCTCCCTATGGATTGCAGAGGAGGAATCTTGGCCGGGGCGATGGAAGTTCGGAGATCGAGGCGAAGAGAGCCGCAGCGAGAGAGGGTGTGAAGGTCCTCGAGGCCGACTTCTCCGCCGATATCCAGAGGCTCAAAATCAAGTACTAAACGCTTCTGGTGGTCTGGAGAGTCGTTGAGCCGTCTCCACGGACAAGATCGCGGAGACGGGACTGGAACGACTATCGAATCCCCTGGATATTCGACCTTGTCGTCAAGGTTTCACAACCTTGTGGCTCCTTCCTACTTTACCTCTCGCTCCCTGCTCCCTGATTTGTCACGGCGGGCAGTAATGTCGCCTCCACAACTCGCAGCGCCCTAGAGATGCCCTTTCCATAGATTTGCATTCTTCATCTCTTTCTTTGCCTTTCTTTTCCCGTCTCCTTTTCGTGATCTTCCTTTCCCTTTGCTCCCTCCCACATACAATACATTAGACGGGGGGACACGTTTAATCTCTTTCGATTGATCCTTTCTCCTGTGTTTATCCAGTGCACTCGAACAACGTCGCTTTGCATGCTACCCCCTCATTGCTTTCCTTTGCTGTGGCCTTTCTACCCTGACTCGTGGCTCGAACCTTTGCCTTTCTTGCTTTGCCTCTTCTCAGACGACTACCTTCGAACCATTACATTAGGCTGTTCAAAACACATCCCTGGATGTCAGCCGCAGTGCACTCCCAACAACTTTCGAGCCCCCGCCATGCGATGAACCTCTGTTATAACTTCACTTCCCCCACAGAGCTATAACCTGCCACATGCCCTCGCCGGTTACATTGTTTTACCCACCCCTACACCCTCTGACTCACCGGCGCTTACCATACCTCTTTGCCCCATTACCTACAAGCTTGTGCCCATCATCATCTTCTCTATCCCTTCACTATCATGATAAATGTTCCTTTCCGGTAGCTGTAATAGATGTCCCCTCTCTCACCATTTGCCAACAACCGCAAATGTTAAGCTCCGGCGACGGGCGTCTAACGGAAAGGGGCTTGGTTTATGTTTTGGTGAAGCGCCTACGAAACGGCGTGTCCGAAGCCCCCTATTTCAATAGCATCGCGGAACTCCGGAACCCAGAGTGCCTCGACTAGGCTAGAAGTGGTCCGTTCTGCTCAGAGCTCAGCGCAGCGGACCTGTGAACTGAGAATTCAACATTCTGACTCTTCGGGAGATTCGATCATCCCGGGACAAGAACACAAGGAGGGTATGCTGGAGCTTTCGTGATTGCGCCTGGCAAATGCAAGGGGCGGAAATTCGAACGGGTGGTTCCTGGGACGCCCCGACTTGACGCTGATCCTCTTTCCATGTCAGGCTTGGCAGAACCAGGGTAATGTGTCGTGAAGCCTATGCGTTTATTTCTTGGAATCAATGTCTTCGATCCATACAAACAAATACACCCTCCTCTGTGGCTCTGTATGCCTCTTTCACTGAACATTCAAATGAGTCACTAATAGGCGCCAAACTTTCGGACAACCCCTCCATGGCCAGTCGTTCTGCTCGGAACCAAGAACCGCCGCGGAATTGCATCATCTACAATCTCGAGTGAAAGGGGATCGTGGGAGCGCGGTGGGTGATTCTGCCGAACTCTGAACTCTGAGCCAAATACCTGGAGGGATACTTGCGCAAGACTGGCTGGCTGTGGGAGAGATTGTCTGCGGAGGCAGGGTAAGGAACGCCACGCCGTGCAGGTCTTTGAGCAATCTGGGGGAGGCTGTTTTCTCTCCACAAGGAACATGGGCCCCGCTTGATCCCCAGGAATGCGAATTTTGTGAACCTTTCCTCTCCTCTCATTGTCGAAAGTAAACCCAAAATCATTTGGTATACACAGGCGTTGGCTCAGGTCCTTTGTATTGGTAAAGCCTCTCATCTCAAAGATCCGGTGTTCATAATCGCCTTCATTCTTTTAGCATAATTCCGAGCGCCCAGCGGGGTTACACTCTTGGTTGAGGTATGTCGGTCAACAGTTTGCACTCAAAGAGGGGTGTTCGCATTACAGCTGAGTCCGAGGCAGTGTACCCTAGCCAAATACCCATTTATGCCAAAGCAATCCAAGTCCGAAATCCGAGCTGTAAATCTAGAAACCCGAAAAAGAGGCTATAAGAGTCCCAACGTTTAACAAATGGTTGTTTTCCCCACAACTGCAACCACTACCACCAGAGCACATACATCTCGTCTACAACAATGCCAACTGAGAACTCCGAGATCATCTCTGGTAACCCTCAAAAATATCCTTAAGCTCATGGAGAGCGTTCTAACCTCTTGTCGCAGATGTCCGGAATGCCTATCACAACGCCAGGCAAAAGGCGTTCGGTCCTCTGACACGTACAGTAGGGATTGAGCACATTCCTAGCTTATGCGAAGACCCGAGCCACTCCAAAGACTGCCACAGGTGCCTCATCTTGTGTATGATCTCTTTACACGTGTAGAGATCCAAGACATTCTCACACACTACCCTCATTACAGTCAATGGCAAATACATTGGGGAAGGACATAGTGACAAAACCTACAACGAAGCAGAGGAGAAGGCGATGATAGACGCTGTCTATGAGCTCGATAGGCAATATCCCGACGCCAAGATCGTCAACCCACGCGTCTCTTCTGACGGTAAGTAAGGTAGATAATCTACCTTCCTCTCAGCTCCTTAGTTACTCTCCATCGTCCTCCTCGGAGTCGACACTGGACCATGGTGTCCTTCGAGGTGAGGGGCTTAGAGGACATCATGTACTCGTGATCAACCACATGCGAGAGAGTAGTGACGTCAGGTTGAACCTCTCTTTTCCATTACATACAATACGCGCCGTTAAACTATTCATTGTTCCTGGGCACAGTGGATATGTCCCTTGGCCTTAATTTTATTGTTTATACTTGTCTTATATCAATTCCAATAGAGAGAACGGAGAAAAGTGTATGAACGGGCGATGGATAAATTGAGGAAATAGAAAACCAAATTTGGCTTCTTCGACAATCATCGCAGTCTATCGAACGATGATCGCGCGCGCAGGCGAGGGAAACCTGTGCAATCTGATAACGGATGGCTGCGGTCGGACATGAAGTGGGTCACTTGAAAGGACTTTCTGAGGGGTACTGTGGTGATTCCTACGTACTTATCGACGAGAAAGAGCATGTTGGCGCTTAAGGTTGGGCTGGCTTCTTTGTCGATCAGGACTGTGATTGATCATCACCTCAGGAAGTTCCAAATCCCCATGAGGGGGGCGTGCAAGCCAAAGCACAACCATCTGCCAAAGGGACCGAGCTTGCTGCGACTCATAATCCGACGCTCTTCGAAATCGTGAAAGAAAACAAGGCTGAGGGAATCTGGTGGCTTCCACGCTCGGTTGGAGCTCTCAACCTAGGTCTCAGCGTCACTATAAAAGCAGGCATCGCGGGTTTCTCAACGTGCCGTGCTGCGGCATGACCTAGGTATTCTCCTTTGCCTGCACATTTAAAGCGGTGGGGTGCGGTGACCCCTCCAAGTCTCGATACCAAATAAGGACATCCTTTGGCTGTATCGCAATTCTATGCGTGGTATTACTACTCTGGTATGCTAAGCCCGGCAATTTACAAGCATCCAAAAGTACATAGGGCACGCTCAGGCGAAACGAGAATTCCATGCTTTGTTCACTGTGTGTCACTCTCGCTGTCCAGAAGCTAAAAGGCTCTAGTAGTTTCGATTACATTTTAACAGGCCTATGGGCTAGTTCTGCAGCGAAGTAGCCACCGGGGGTCCCAGGGACTGCTTCTCAGTCAAACTGAAGAGCAGGTCAGAGAGGAATCATGGATGACGCTCTCTAAGAGTTTCATTTTCCCTCGAGCGCACAGCGACGATGTCGGACTACGATTGCGTAAAGAGCAAGACGAGTATGTCATGCAGAGCAATACGGACCCCTACCCACCAGTTTCCTCAAGATTATGCATTGTGCACTCTTGTGTTGTACTTCCCACCGGCTTCTTTCTCCCGTCATCAGCGCCTATCCGAATGACGTTCTCAATCAGTCCTATCAAAATGCCCTAGAGCGCCATGGTGTCGCCCCATCTAATTCTTTCTCCGCTGTTGGGTTCAAGATGCCCAACTCCACCCCATCTTCCGTCAGCGACTGGCCGTGCGGGTACAAGACGGACCCTGCCTTTGTCGGCTGGAGATCGGCGTCTCACGAGAGAGTTTTAGCTTGAATTTTGATACAGCGCCTCCGAATGGGCGTCTCCGAAGGTCCACAATTCAATTGATCAATGGCGACATTTTGGAACCCATCCTGCCTCTGTTAGACGCTCAGTGAGCGGCTCAGTTTGCTTTCGGCTGGATAGAGGACCCCTCCTCATCTCAGAGGAGAAGTCCGACTCTCCAGGAGATTCCATCATTCCAGGTCTGAACACGAGGGCATGTTGCAGTTTGGGTGATCGCGACTGACCATACAAATGCTGTAAACTTGACTAGAACCGATCCAAGGACATTGTCCCAAGCTGATTTTCGTTCCATGCATAGCGAAGCATATATGTCTAATCGATGGGATCGACACGCCGATAACCATTTTCATGCATACAAATGAGTGAATGCACTGCTGTGGCTCTGTGAGTCTGTTTCTCTGAACATTGAAATGAGTCACCGATGGGCGTCAAACCTTCGGAAAGAAGTCCCGGCCGAAAGATCGCATCATCCTTAATCTCAGAGCTTCCAGAGCTTCCCGTGGGCTCTGCACAAGGGTATGCCTGCAGAAAGAGGTGGCAGAGGCCTGTCGGCTGTGAAAAATTGTCTGCGGTGTGGGGTAGAGGACGCCACGGCGCCATGCACACCCGAGCGATTTGCGGAGGCTGTTGAATCTCCATATCGAACACCGACTGCGCTTGCCGTGCTAGAGTATTGCGAAATCGTTGCGTCTTCTCCCTACAGCAAGTGCGCCGACACAAGGGTGATGATGACCGCCTTGCGAACCTACCAGGTCGTTAGATGCAAGGACCCAGCACCCATGGATGCCTTTCATTCTTTCGGCGCTATTCCGAGCCGAACTGCTCCTTTTCTGATTGAGGTGGGACGGTTTTGGGTCGAAAAGGGAGGGGCTCATATCACAGCCGTTCCCCAAAGGCAGTGAACACTCAAAGCCGTATGTCCGTTTACGCCTAAGCATTGAACTCCGAAACCCGAGCTGTTAAAGTGACAATCCTTATAAACTGGCAGCGCATCTGGGATACCACATCCATTCGACCTGACCCTCTAATCATCTCGACTAGTGCTGGACTGCAACAATCAAGTCTGTACCAATGTCGCCTCAATGGGAAATAATTCCAGGTAAGTCCTCCCGCACTTTCCCAATCTCTTGCATTTCCTGTCTTTTTTGAACTGCTAGTACAGAAGTCGAAAACTGCTTCAACAACGCCGTCCAGGTAGTATGGGGATCCCTTTCACCGAAGATCTACATTGAACACATACCTTGCCTATGCAAAACCTCGGGTCACCGAAAGGAATGCTGCTGGTGGTTAATCAAGAGTAAGAGCACCTGTAATGCCACGCCTTCCAACGGAACCTTCCTCACGCATTTTATTCACTCAACAGTTGAGGGAAAGTGGATTGGTGAAGGGCATGACTGTGACAAGGCAAAGGCGAAGAAAAAGGCGATGTCTGTTGCCGTATACGAGCTCCAGAGGCAATATCCCGACGCAGGGATCGTAATTCCACCCTTTCGCGGGTAAGTAGGTGTCTACACCACCCTCTGAGTCTTAGTTATACCCCATCGTCTTCCTCGGAGTCGACATTGGACCACGACGTCCTTCGAGGAGGTGAGGGGCTTAGAGGACATCATGTACTCGTGTTCAACTACATGCGATAGAGCATGGCACGTCAGGTTGAACTTCTCTTTTCCATTTCATACGATACACGCCATTGAACTAGTAATTGTCCTTGGGTCAAGTGAATGCTCCCTTTGGCCTTAATTTCATTGTTTCTACGTGTCTTATACCAATTCCAATATAGAGATCGGAGAACGGTGCACAAACAGGTGATGGATTAACTGAGGAAATGGAAAGACCAGATTTCGCTCAATTTTCTTGAACAATTGTCACAGTCGATCGAACGATGATCGCATGTGTCCGCCGAGGAAGATCGTCTAATCTGAAAACGAATGGATGCTGTCGGAAACATATTGGGCCGCGTTATTGGGCCGCGTTTATAGGTCTTGCTGAGGGATACTATGGGAAGTCAAATGCGTTGATTGACGATGAGGAGGAGCATATTGATACTTCAAGTTGAGCTGTCATTCTTTGCCGATCAGGGGTTCGACTGATCATCAATGCATCGCCTCGCGAAGCCCTGAATATTGAACCCCCACGTAAGTGGAGGGAAGCAAGGTCTTAGGCGAAGCACAATCAGCCAAGAGACCGGCGTTGCTGACTCCTAACAATGACTCTCCGTAAACTCGGGAACAGCAACAAGGCTTAAGCCTGGAAGCTTGTGGCTTCCACACACGGTTGGAGCTCTCAGCTTAGGCCTCAACATCACCATAAATGCAGACATCGTCGCTTCCTTAACGTGCCGTACTGCGGCATGCTGTAGTCATTCATCTTCGCCCGCGAATTCAAAGTGGTGGGGCGCGGTGATCCTATAAGTCTCGATGCAAAATAGGCACATCACTCGGCGGTATCGCGACCCTATGGTTGCTATCACTATTCAAGTATGCACGACCCGCACTCTACGGGCATCCAAAGGTACGTAGAGCACGCTCGAGCGAGATGACGATTCCATGGCCTGTGATGTCACTTTCGCGGTCCAGAAGCCGAAAGACTCTAGGAATTTCGATGGACATCTTAATTCTATGGACCAGTTCTGCAGCAAAGGAGCCAATAAGCGTCCGAGAACCCCCCTCTCAGCCAAACCGAAGAGCATGTCAGAGAGGAATCATAGATGTCGCACTCTAAGCGTTTCATTGTCCCTCGAGTGCACAGCGACGTTGTCGGACTGCGATCGCATAAAGAGCAGGACGAGTTGGTTGGACAGGGTAACTCGGATTCCCTACACACCAGGTGCTTCACTATGACACCCTGTGCATTCTTCTTCTACGCCGTCCTGCTCACCAGCTTCTTTTCTCCCATCATCAGGGCCCATCCGAATGCTGTCCGCAACAATCGGTCTGATCATAATGCCCTAGAGCCCCGTGCTGCTGCCCCACCGAATTGTTTCCCCGCTGTTGGCTTCAAGATGCCCACTTTCACCCCATCTTCTGTCAGCGGTTGGTGGTGCGACTATAAGACAGAGTACGCCTTTGTTGGATTCAGCTATGAGATTACTTCTTGTGAGTGCAGATCCAAGTGCCACTAATCGCATGATATGGATCCGCGATCTCGATCATAGGCCAGAGTCTTGATACATTGAAGAAGGATTTCGCGAATATCAGAAACAAATTTCAGGGACGATATGTTCGCCTGTATGGTTTCTGTGACAAATCCGGATATTAGTGAGCTAAAGCGTTCCTTGCAGAATCGATCGTAGACTAATTGACGTACAGTAACAACATCATCGATGCTGCCTGGTCTGCAGGGATTGGCGTGCATACTTTGATCTGGGTAAGCTCCAAGATGGGACAACTCAGCACATCGACTGATTTATGAAACCATAGTTCGGGTTCGATGGTGGAAGTGCTTGGAAAGGCCGCCGCGATGCGCTGTTCAGCATATTGAAGTCCAACCCAAAGGCCAAGTTCGTCACCCGAACTGTTCAGTTCGGCTCTGAGCCGCTATACGACGGCGTGATTAGCGCACCAGCGTTGGCGAGTGAGGTTAAGGCTGCAAAATCTGCATTATCAGGACTCGGGATTGTGGTGACCGTCAGTGAAATGGGTTACGGATATCAAATCGTGAGCTTGAGCTTGAACTCGTTGCGAATACAGGTGAAAACTCACAATCGTCAAACACGATATCCAGCGGAGCGGGTCTGGGAGCGTGTTGAGCGCCATTGATATCATCGATACCCATATCCTCCCGTTCTTCTCCCCGAAAGCGTCGACAGGTGAGCCAGACATCTTTGTTGTGTCACGGAAGGTCACCGAAAGGATCCCAGCGAAGAACTCCTGGCCTCTCATTACCAATGAGCTAAGCTATTTCTTTAGCAATGCTCCAGGGAAAAAGATCTTCATCAGCCAGGTATATCTCAGTTGCTGTCAACAGTCTTCCAACATTTGTGAAGCAGATCACTGGCAGACTGGTTGGCCATCAACGACGGCCTCGAACGTTCAACCTAACAGTGCGAATGCTGTCGCAAACGTGCAAAACGAGCAGGTCAGTTGATTGTTGTCAGACGGATGTGAAGGGACTAACCTAGACCAGGACTACTACGACCTGCTAGACGCTCATTGCACCGACTTCAAGAAGATGGCTGGAGGAGGAGTAGGCTGGTTCGCTCACATCTACTCCGAAAACATGGAGCCTGGATACGGAGTATACGGGAAGAATGGGCAGTTGAAGATCAGATTCGCGCCAAGGACCTCTTGTTGAAGCATCAGGCTTCGATGCCCAGTGGACCTGATTCCGGCCTACGACGATGCTCTTCACAAATTGTGTAGATCACATAGATTTGTATCTCCCGAAGTCTGAGCGCGAGATCAACTTGGATGAGAAAAAAGTGTGATCGGGACAGAGATGATGGTGGTTTGGCGCTGAGGGGTGTGTTCGAACTCCGCATCACGCCTTGTCCAACGACCACAATGTCTGCCCGAGCCCTCAACGCGATCCTCCCCTTGATTTCAACCGCACCTTACGAAGGCCACCAGAAGGCTCGCACCTTCGCAGCACGCTATGTCAAATCGGGCCAATACGACACCGCGATCGACGTTCTTTTTCAGAGCGCACGGGAGCTGCTAAAGACTGGCCAGCCAGGAAGCGGCGTCGATCTCGCGGGATTCATGCTGGACGTGTACGATACGAAGGGGGAACCTGTGAATGTCGAAAGTCGGGGTGCGTGTGATCATCTTTTGCGCCACTAAGTCTATCTGACGGAGAGTGGCTAGGAAGATTAACGCAGCTAATCGCCCTCACTGGCCCGGACGGCGGGTGGAGACAGACCCTAATCTCTAAGGGAACCGCGTATGCCACAGTGCTATATCTCTACGAAGATGGTGTCTAACTAGAGCGTAGATGGTCGGCGAAGCATGGAGAATGCCCGGCAGGAGACCCAGAGCTGAATCATTATGTTGGGGAGCTCCTGTTCAAAGGTGCGAGACCTTCTGGTGTTATAAATGGCATCTACTAATACTCTCTCTCTAGAGGGCCAGTTTGACGCAGCGGAACAACATCTCCTTAACTCTGGCACTCGGGACAGCGCAAGAGTCCTTGCAGATGTCTACCTGCGATGGGCAACGGATTCGCCTTCCTCCCTCGGCGCATTTGCGCTTCGAGGAACCATTCCGTGCGTAAGTTACGCTGATCGCTTCGGTCCTCGCTAAACCTCGTCCACAGAAACCTACAGAATGGAAATGTGCTCGCAGCGAAGACGTTCATTAAGCATTTCATCAAAGGACTCCCTTCTTCTATCACCTCCTCCAGTACTCCCATTGCGGTTGGTGATGCGGACGAGGTCATCATGACCTCGGAACCTCTTATCAACTTCGCCCAGCTGGCCGTCGTGACGTGCCAACGCGCGAACGGCGACAAAAGCAAGGTTCCAAGGGAGGGGTGGGTACGATTGTGTGGGACATATCAGAGCAGGGGAGGTCCTCTGGCGCAGCCCGAGATACGCAGAGTAAGTCCCATCCGCAAACTGCCCTTACACTGTCGTTCTCATGACCACACAGGCGTTGAACGAAATCGGCGCCCTCTTCTTTGCAATCCCACCACCGAGAGCTGCACCTGCGAACCCATTTGGTGACATTATGTCTTCCCTCCTCGGCGGAGGCGCTCCTGGTGCAGCTCAAGCTCCTCGACGCACTCTGACGCCTGCCGTTGGGCCTAGCGGGGGTTTGGATTGAATTTCGAGTCATCATGTCAATTAAACTGTATCATATTCATGCAAGTATCATTGAATGGATTTATGGAATACTGTACGCAAGCCAGGCCGCTTGGAGGGTTTCGTCAGTCCCAATCCACTGACTGACGACCTTGGCGACAAGCGTTTTAGCCGCCCAACCGGATATTATGATTAACGTTGTGAGTATGGGATGAATGTCATCCAGGATTACTACATCAAGGTCAGAATGGTTGTTAATAGAGAATGAACAGTCTACTTGCCTCTGAGACCAAACCCAGCTGACATTCCACCGAGGACATTCCGAACGACCCACTCCCGATCCAACTTGTCATCATCCAACAGTTGAAACACATTCCGAACGAGGTCGCTCTCGGGAAGGATTTGCACTGCCCAGTGAGGCATTGCCGGAGTGTCCATGTGCATTCGAGTCACAGCTTGCGACGCCGGAAGCCATATTGTGAGCAAAAAGAGCATGAAGAATTTGGTCAAAGAGGAGTAGAACAGTGTGAGTGGGACAAGTGAGATTCGGAATTCTTGTCGGATCGGAGAGGTACCCTTGGGTCGTTGCAATATTGCAGAGGTCAGGTCGAGCAACTTGAGGACGGCGTAGCTGACTGCGATAACACCAAGATGGAACGTCAGAGTTTCAACAGTGGTGCCAGCTAATACACGGGCGAAGGACTTGAGTTTGTCCGAGGTCCAAATGATGAGTTCGGAAGAGGATGTCGGGTCTGGTGATCAGGATTCAGAGCTAAACGTTTCATTGTTGGGGAAAAGACCAACTGATATAGCTCCAGCGGATGACTTTGGGGGATATATGTCAGAAAGATCCTTGACACAGATTGTTGAACAAGACTCACATGAGTCTAAGAAGATGAGGCCTGGGCCAAGCCTCGCAAGGATGCTCCAGCGTCTCTGACCCACAGTTAGAAACCAGTGATACGTTCAACGCACTGGTCATGCTCACATGTTCACGACGATCAGTCAACTCAATCGACCTCTTCCTTTCCTCAGGCGTTTCTGCGGCGCGCCGAGGCTCTGTTCCGCGATTGTAGAGTAAATGACGATAGACCCCCCGTTTAAGGAGGATTAGGTCAATGAAGAGCATCAACTCGTCAAACTCCACGAAGGGGTCGACAAAGGCCTTGCAATTCGTCTGCGAAGTCGTCAGCTTTCGTGGCAGCACGGACGCGACACGACATACACATTCTTCAAGCCGGAGATTGTGCTCGGATTCGTAAGTGGTATAAAGGTATTCAGCAGGATGGGTGCATGTCGTGCATATCGGCATCTCTTCTCATGACTGACTTCCTTTGGTGAGGAAGGGCGATTCAAGGGTCGTGTTGCATCGAGGTGGAAAGCAAGCGTGCCGCGCGCCGCCTTCCGCCTGCGCGCCAATCTCACGCCTAAACACGGCCACACTCATGCAGGACAGCAAAAGCCCTGTCCTCGTCGACTGAACAAAGACAGAAAATCACTCGTCTACAATATCATAGAGTGGGCTTCGCTAGCAGCGTCGAATCCAAACTACCATTTACTTCACTTGGTAAAATTCGAGCAAGTGGTTCGTTCCTCCCACGATTGTCTCTCTCCAACAAGTCCCTTCCGGTTGGTCGGCCTCCAAATGCACAATTTGAATTTGTGCACTTTTGCCATTGACAGCCATGTTGTCCCTGAGCCGCGACAAAACCAAGTCTACCAGCTCCTTTCGGAAACTGTTTTCGAAGCTCGTTCCCTCACCTTCCAAGGTCGAGGGGAAGTTGGACCAGCCACCGCAGAATTCCAGGTTTCTGGATTTACCCGCAGAGCTTTTGCTGAGTATCATCTTCTGCTACGTAGGTGCACCTCACTTTACTCAACTTCCTTCATTTACCAGGGCTTATCTATAGGTTGGTGACGCGAA